>PJTS01000011.1_pt1 | contig 248020 bp, 226 predicted proteins | sample 1512251 | NCBI WGS metagenome assembly PJTS01 (sample SAMN08177686, study PRJNA422409) | Soil metagenome, whole genome shotgun sequencing project. | isolation source: Soil (2) enriched on wood chips: alkali lignin treatment | place: USA: Madison | collected 2015-01-15 | reverse complement strand
CTCTATGAATCCTGAGCGTTCTGAACGCATTGAAATCCCCGTATTGCCGTTGCGCGATGTGGTGGTTTATCCGCACATGGTCATACCCTTATTTGTAGGGCGGGAAAAATCTATCCGTTGCCTCGAAGCCGCCATGGATCATGATAAAAAAATCATGCTGGTGGCGCAGAAAGAAGCATCAACGGATGAGCCGGGTGTAAACGATCTTTTCACCGTCGGGACCGTGGCCTCTATTTTGCAGATGCTGAAGCTGCCTGACGGCACCGTAAAGGTGCTGGTAGAAGGCCTGCAGCGTGCGCGTATTACCACTTTGTCAGACGATGGCGAACATTTCTCTGCCAAGGCAGAGTACCTTGATTCGCCTGAGCTTGATGAGCGCGAGCAGGAAGTGCTGGTGCGCACCGCGATTAGCCAGTTTGAAGGCTATATCAAGCTGAACAAGAAAATCCCACCAGAAGTGCTAACGTCGCTGAACAGCATCGACGATCCTGCGCGTCTGGCGGACACCATCGCTGCACACATGCCGCTGAAGCTGGCTGACAAACAGTCCGTGCTGGAAATGTCCGACGTTAATGAACGTCTGGAATACCTGATGGCGATGATGGAATCTGAAATCGATCTGCTGCAGGTTGAGAAGCGTATTCGCAACCGCGTGAAAAAGCAGATGGAAAAATCTCAGCGTGAGTACTATCTGAATGAGCAAATGAAGGCCATTCAGAAAGAGCTGGGCGAGATGGACGACGCGCCGGACGAAAACGAAGCGCTGAAGCGCAAGATCGACGCGGCGAAGATGCCGAAAGAGGCGAAAGAGAAAGCGGAAGCTGAACTGCAGAAGCTGAAAATGATGTCTCCGATGTCGGCTGAAGCGACCGTCGTGCGCGGCTACATTGAGTGGATGGTACAGGTTCCGTGGAACGCCCGCAGCAAGGTCAAAAAAGATCTGCGTCAGGCTCAGGAGATCCTGGATACCGACCACTACGGCCTGGAGCGCGTGAAAGACCGCATTCTTGAGTACCTCGCGGTACAAAGCCGTGTGAACAAAATCAAAGGCCCAATCCTGTGTCTGGTAGGGCCGCCAGGGGTAGGTAAAACCTCTCTGGGTCAGTCCATCGCCAAAGCGACCGGACGTAAGTATATCCGCATGGCGCTGGGTGGCGTACGCGATGAAGCGGAAATCCGCGGTCACCGCCGTACTTACATCGGTTCAATGCCGGGTAAACTGATCCAGAAGATGGCGAAAGTGGGCGTTAAAAACCCGCTGTTCCTGCTTGATGAGATCGACAAAATGTCGTCAGACATGCGTGGCGATCCGGCGTCTGCGCTGCTGGAAGTGCTTGATCCAGAACAGAACGTGGCGTTCAGCGATCACTACCTGGAAGTGGACTACGATCTGAGCGATGTGATGTTCGTGGCGACGTCCAACTCCATGAACATTCCGGCCCCGCTGCTGGACCGTATGGAAGTGATCCGTCTCTCCGGCTATACCGAAGACGAGAAGCTGAACATTGCGAAACAGCACCTGTTGCCGAAGCAGATTGAGCGTAACGCGCTGAAAGCGAACGAGCTGACCGTTGAGGACAGCGCGATTGTTGGCATCATCCGCTACTACACCCGTGAAGCGGGCGTGCGTAGCCTTGAGCGTGAAATCTCTAAACTGTGCCGTAAGGCGGTGAAACAGCTGCTGCTTGATAAGAGCCTGAAGCACATCGTGATTAACGGCGACAATCTGCACGCCTACCTGGGCGTACAGCGCTTTGATTACGGTCGCGCAGATAACGAAAACCGCGTTGGTCAGGTGACCGGTCTGGCATGGACGGAAGTGGGCGGCGATCTGCTGACCATCGAAACCGCCTGCGTGCCGGGCAAAGGCAAGCTGACCTACACCGGCTCGCTGGGTGAGGTGATGCAGGAGTCCATTCAGGCGGCATTGACCGTGGTGCGCGCGCGCGCGGAAAAACTGGGAATCAACGCGGATTTCTACGAAAAACGCGACATCCACGTTCACGTTCCGGAAGGGGCGACGCCGAAAGATGGCCCAAGTGCGGGTATTGCTATGTGTACCGCGCTGGTTTCCTGTCTGACGGGCAACCCGGTGCGTGCCGACGTGGCGATGACCGGTGAAATTACCCTACGTGGTCAGGTACTGCCAATCGGTGGATTGAAAGAAAAACTGCTGGCGGCACATCGCGGTGGGATCAAAACCGTATTGATTCCTTACGAAAATAAACGCGATCTGGAAGAGATTCCGGACAACGTGATTGCCGATCTGCAGATCCATCCGGTGAAACGCATTGAGGAAGTTCTTAGTCTCGCACTGCAGAATGAACCCTCCGGAATGCAGGTTGTAACCGCAAAATAGTGACCTCGCGCAAAGAGCGTCAATAAAAACAAGGCTGGTAAGTCATTTCGCACTTGCCAGCCTTTTTTTGTATAGCTAATTTAGATTGCTGATTGGGTTAGCCATCAACAACGGGTGTTGTAAGGTCATGGCAGGCCTGATATAACTGCTGCGCGGTCGCGCTGTGAAGGATTCAGGTGCGATATAAATTATAAAAGAGAGGAAGAGAACAGTGAATAAATCTCAACTGATTGACAAAATTGCTGCTGGTGCTGATATTTCTAAAGCTGCAGCTGGACGTGCGTTAGATGCATTAATTGCTTCTGTTACTGAATCTCTGCAGTCTGGGGACGACGTTGCGCTGGTAGGCTTCGGTACTTTTGCTGTTAAAGAGCGTGCTGCCCGTACTGGCCGCAACCCTCAAACCGGTAAAGAGATCACCATTGCTGCCGCTAAAGTGCCGGGTTTCCGTGCAGGTAAAGCGCTGAAAGACGCAGTAAACTGATTGCTTTCCCGCTTCAGGGAAGCCGAAAAGTACAAGGGCGCATCATTTGATGTGCCTTTTTTGTTTGTCCAGACCTGATTTGTGCGAGTTTATGCGAGTTGTGGGCTGACAATCGCCCCGTTTTCTTGTCACAATACGCCTTTACGCGCGACGGTAAGGATTTCCCGTCAGCGTCAGGTAACCAGTCACCTACAGCGGAGTGTTGTTACACCATGATGGACAGCTTACGCACGGCTGCTAACAGTCTCGTGCTCAAGATTATTTTCGGTATCATTATCGTGTCGTTCATTTTGACCGGCGTGAGCAGTTACCTTATCGGCGGTGGCGCGAACTATGCCGCAAAAGTGAACGGCCAGGAGATCAGCCGTGGGCAGTTCGAGAACGCTTTCGCCGGTGAACGTAACCGTATGCAGCAACAGCTGGGCGATCAATTCTCTGAACTGGCAGCGAACGAAGGCTATATGAAAACCTTGCGTCAGCAGACGCTTAATCGCCTTATCGATGAAGCGTTGCTGGACCAGTATGCGAAGGGACTGGGTCTGGGCATTAGCGATGAGCAGGTCAAAAAAGCCATCTTCTCAACCCCGGCATTCCAGTCTAACGGCAAATTCGACAACGCCCGTTACAACAGCATCGTAAACCAGATGGGCATGACTGCCGATCAGTACGCGCAGGCGCTGCGTAACCAGTTGACCACTCAGCAGCTCATCAATGCCGTTGTAGGGACCGATTTCATGCTCAAAGGTGAAACCGACGAACTGGCTGCGCTGGTGGCTCAGCAGCGTGTCGTGCGTGAAGCGACAATCGATGTGAATGCGCTGGCGGCAAAGCAGCAGGTGAGCGACGCAGAAGTTAACGCTTACTACGAGCAGAACAAGAACACTTTCGTTGCGCCTGAGCAGTTCCGCGTGAGCTACATCAAACTGGATGCGGCTGCGCTGCAGGAAACCGCGTCTGACGCGGAAATCCAGTCTTACTACGACCAGCATCAGGATCAGTTCACTCAGCCGCAGCGTAACCGCTACAGCGTGATTCAGACTAAGACCGAGGCAGATGCCAAAGCCGTGCTTGACGAGCTGAACAAAGGCGCTGATTTCGCGACCGTCGCGAAAGCAAAATCCACCGACATTATCTCTGCGAAAAATGGCGGTGATATGGGCTGGCTGGAAGATGCGACCACGCCGGACGAGCTGAAAAATGCCGGTCTGAAAGAGAAAGGCCAGCTGTCAGGCGTCGTTAAGTCTTCCGTTGGTTTCCTGGTCGTGCGTCTGGACGACATCACCGCGGCAAAAACCAAGCCGTTGGCTGACGTTCGCGATGATATCGCGGCGAAAGTGAAACAGGAAAAAGCGCTGGATGCTTATTACGCACTGCAGCAGAAAGTGAGCGATGCGGCGAGCAACGACAATGAATCTCTGGCGGGTGCAGAGCAGGCGGCGGGTGTCAAAGCGGTTGAAACAGGCTGGTTTGGACGCGACAACCTGCCGGAAGAGCTGAACTTCAAGCCGGTTTCTGACGCCATCTTCAACGGTGGTCTGGTGGGCGAGAACGGCACGCCGGGCAGCAACTCTGACATCATTACCGTTGACGGTGACCGTGCATTCGTTCTGCGTGTCAGTGAGCACAAAGCGGAAGCCGTTAAGCCGCTGGCGGAAGTGAAAGATCAGGTTGTTGCGCAGGTTAAGCACAACAAAGCTGAGCAGCAGGCAAAACTGGATGCTGAGAAGATCCTGGTTGACCTGAAAGCAGGTAAAGAGGACGCGCTGAAAGCCGCTGGCCTGAGCTTCGGTGAGGCGAAAACGCTGAGCCGTACCGGTCAGGACCCAATCAGCCAGGCCGCGTTTGGTCTGACGCTGCCTGCGAAGGATAAACCAAGCTTTGGTACCACAACCGATATGCAGGGTAACGTCGTTCTGCTGGCGCTGGATGAAGTGAAAGCGGGCACGCTGCCAGAAGCACAGAAGAAAGCGATGGTTCAGGGAATTACCCAGAACAACGCCCAGATTGCTTTCGAAGCCATGATGAGCAACCTGCGTAAAGAAGCTAAAATCAAGCTGGGTGATGTGATGACTCAGCAGCAGTAATTACGTGTCTGCTCGCAGATTTTCGTAACGCTCTGCAAAAACTAAAGGCCGCTTTCGCGGCCTTTTCCATTTCTGCAATCTGCTGTTTGTGCCCGTTTTACCCGGCGGCTATCGTGACGTGGCTGTCAACAAACAAGGAGATAACAGCATGAAACGTGGAATCAAAGCACTGTTAATTACGCTGGCCATTGCCACCACCGGGATGAGCGCGGGCGCGCTGGCGGTGACGCCCGCCGCTAAACCGCAGGCTACGCAGAGCAAGTCTGACGCGGCAGCGCCGGTGCAGGGGCAAACCAAAGCGACTGACGTCGGTAAAAATACCGATGATGACGGTACGCGGGTCAGCATCAATTCGGCCTCTGCGGAAGATCTCGCCCGCGTCATGAATGGCGTCGGGCTGAAAAAAGCGCAGGCTATCGTCAGCTACCGCGAAGAGTATGGTCCTTTCAAAACGGTCGACGATCTCAAACAGGTACCGGGAATGGGGAGCGCGCTGGTTGAGCGCAACCTCTCACACCTGACGTTGTAATTACGCAATTTCTTGCACTGCGGCCAAATTTTGCCAGGATAAAGAGGTCATACCAGTTATGACCTCTCATCCTACAATAACAGTAAAGGCTATTGCGCTATGCAGACAAAAATCAAAGTACGCGGTTTCCATCTCGACGTTTACCAGCACGTGAATAACGCCCGCTATCTTGAGTTTCTTGAAGAGGCGCGCTGGGACGGGCTGGAAAACAGCGAAAGCTTTCAATGGCTGACCGCGCACAACATCGCGTTCGTGGTCGTCAATATCAACATAAACTACCGCCGTCCGGCCGTGCTGGGGGATGTACTGACCGTCACCAGTCAGGTTCAGCAGCTAAACGGTAAAAGCGGAGTGTTGAGCCAGGTGGTGACGCTGGATCCTGAAGGGCAGGTAGTGGCTGATGCCCTGATCACCTTTGTCTGTATCGATCTGAAAACGCAGAAAGCGCTGCCGCTTGAAGGGGAGTTGCGGGAAAAGCTGGAGTTGATGATCGTGTAGAGATTTGACTTCAGTACAAGAAATGATGTTATCACAGAGATAGCATAGCAAAGAGCCAGGGTTCGAAAATGCATGGATCCTGGCGTTAACCTAACATCGAAGCGAAATTCGCCTAAATGGCTCGTAACGTATTGGTGAAATTTATCAGTTTCAGGATGAATAACGATGAATATGCTAGAACGAAAATTTTCGAGTAGCGTCAATCACAATGAAGCAGTAGTAAAAATGCTACGCGAGGATCCTTCCTCTGCTCAAATTTATTTGAATGTTGCGTTGGATGAGATCTATGAAGACCAGGGGATCCCTGCCTATCTCATTGCACTCCGTCAGGTCATCGAAGCGCGAGGCGGTATCGGAGAAATTTCTACCAAAGCAGGTCTGTCCCGTCAGCAGCTATACCGAACCTTATCAGACAACGGCAACCCAACGCTGACTACGCTGATGAAGGTCACCCGTGCTGCCGGTGTGAAACTGTTCGACAGCACGGTCAAGTAACCCTATTTAAGCCCGGTTTTTTTTTGCATCGCGGCCATCACGCCGACTTTATCGGAAAGATAATGATTCAGCCCGTTAGCGCGCAGGTTACAGGCGGCACACTGGCCGCAACCGTCGCCTTTGATGCCGTTATAGCAGGTGAGGGTTTCGCTGCGAACAAGGTCCAGCTTGCCCCAGTAGTCCGCCAGCGCCCAGGTTTCGGCTTTATCCAGCCACATGAGCGGGGTTTCAAAGCGCGTCTCTTTCGCCATCCCCAGATTGACGGCGTGGTTTAACGCTTTCACAAACTCGTCGCGACAGTCCGGGTAGCCGGAGAAGTCGGTCTCGCACACGCCCGTGATCACCGCTTCGGCTTTTACCTGGTAAGCGTAGATCGCCGTCAGGGTCAGGAAGAGGATATTACGACCCGGCACGAAGGTATTCGGAATGCCGCTGGCATCGGGTTCGTAGTCCGGGACGGGAATACTGTCCCGGGTGAGGCTGCTCACGGCCAGTTCATTTAACAGCGTAACGTCCAGCACCTTGTGCGCGCGTGCGCCCAGTTTCAGAGCCAGTTCACGGGCCACGTCGATTTCAGCGCGGTGGCGCTGACCATAATCGAAAGTCACGCAGTGAACTTCATCGTACTGATGAAGAGCCTGAACCAGGCAGGTAGTGGAATCTTGTCCTCCGCTGAACACGACGACGGCACGTTTCATAAATCATCTCGACAGTTACGGTAAAAACAGTATGTTAACGCCTGACTTCAGCGCCGACCAGCTTCTTCACGATTTGGGGGCAGGAAGCCAGGCTTCGGTGAAATCAAACCAGCCACGGGTATTAAGCCGGATACCGTTAACGCCCGGTGGGGCGCTGATTTGATACTGGTAGTTAAATAGCGGTGTAATCACCGCATTTTCCATAAGCTGGCTAAAAATGGCTTTCAGGCCAGCATGCCGCGCCAGTTCATCGGGCTGGGTCTGAACCGCATCCAGCGTGGCTTGTAGATGAGCAAACTGCGGCGCGCTTAACAGGTGCGGCCAAAGCGCATCACAGCGTAGCCACTGCTCAAGCGTATACTCTGGCGCTTCCCCAATCAGCCTGTCACCCATCATGATATCCGCCTCTGCCAGTCGCTGGAATCCGTCCCATGTTTTGGCATCGTGAAAAATGACCCTAAGCTCGCAGCCTTGTTGGGCAAGGTACTGTTTCAGCTGGTTTGCCATGGTGTGGAGTTCAACCGGCAGATGATAAATCAGCGTCAATGTTTCAGGCAGACGAACATCTGTTAAATCAGGCCACTGCGGTATATCCCAGCCGGGCAGGAGTTCTGCCGTTGGTGTGATTAAACCCTCATTCAACGGCAGCGTGTGCAGCAGCGTCGAGAGATGGATGATATTGATCAGCCGTTGTGCCTGCATTTTGTTCAGGCGTGGGCTGTGCTTCAGCGTGAGATAACAAAACCCCAGGCTGGTACTGCTGCTCACCAGCCGCAGGTTTTCCAGTTCATCAAGCTCGCCAATGGCGATTTGTACCGGATGACGACAGCTGGTGCCAAGTCCGTAGTCAAACAGCGTCGGCGTGATCCAGTATTCAATCGCTTTCAGCAGCGGGTGGCTAAGATGGTGCTGCTCGTGGCTTTCCAGACGAACCAATTCAGGATCGAACACGCTCAGTTTGAAAGGACCGCTTCCCGTCAGGGGCTGGTCGGGATGGGCGAGGCGACTGCAGTATGTCGCCAGGCGGTGCGCAAGCCAGTGATCCGGCTGATGGAGGGTAAATGTCAGACACTGCGGGTGGGTGACGTCAATGCGTAATACGCTCTGAAACAGCTTACGCAGGGCTGGCAGCGCCAGCAGCGCCGTCAGGCTTCGCTGAAGCTGTGCCGTCTCGATTTTATCGCCGCTATGCCAGTGCAGGGTGGAACGGATGTAAAAGTGCCACCGCAGACCGTCCGCCGAGACCTCCCAGTGGTGCGCCAGATCCCCCGTCGGTTCGCTGCTGCTGCCGTGAAAACGCGTCAGTCCGGAGAAAACGTGCCCGGCCAGATGTTGCTCCGCCCGACCGGGCAAAAATCCGGGATAAAGGGGGTCCAGCGAGCGGTAGTAGGGGATACGCAGCGTCGGCGTATCGTTTTGCCAGTGGCCGCCCAGAAATGGATGTAGCAGCGCACGTAAATCCTCAGGCGCAAGCTGTGCCAGTTCGAGGGCGTTATGTTGCTGCCCGCTTTTCAGCGCCTCTTCCATCATTACATTGCGCAGCGATTCCGGGGTGACGTGAAATGTCAGCTCACCCCGCTTTCCGCGACCAGACTGCGCTCGCCAGCTGAGCCATCCTGCCTCCTGAGCCTGACGCAGCAGCGTTCGGACATGCCGCTCGCTACAAAAGCAGCGGACGGCCAGCTCGCTGATGGTGACCTGTTGCGTTGCACCCTCGGAAGGTTGCCACAGTCGCTGATACTGATTAAGACGATTGAGCTGGCGCATAAGAAACCCGGAACAATAATTATCATCTATTCACTATTACTTCCGTATATCTCACACGATACTGATACACAAGTTAATCGCATCACATTTTCAGGAGTAATCATGGCCAGGCTTGCGGCATTTGATATGGACGGCACGCTGTTAATGCCGGATCACCGTCTGGGGGAGAAAACCCTGAGTACCCTGAAGCGCCTGCGCGAGCGTGATGTCACCCTGACGTTTGCCACCGGTCGTCATGTGCTGGAAATGCGCCATTTGCTGGGCGCGTTTTCCCTCGACGCCTTTCTGATCACCGGCAATGGGACGCGAATTCACTCTGTGGAAGGCGATGTGCTGCACCGACAGGATCTCAACCCTGAAGTGGCGGATATCGTGCTGCACAGCACCTGGGATACGCAGGCCAGCATCCACGTCTTTAACGATGGGGGCTGGTTTACCGGCAGAGAAATCCCGGAATTATTGCACGCGCATGTTTACAGCGGCTTTAAATACCAGCTTATCGATCTGCGTCGGATCCCCGCCCATGCGGTTACCAAGATCTGCTTTTGCGGCGATCATGACGATCTCTGTCGCTTACGGATTCAGCTGAATGAGGCGCTGGGCGACCGGGCGCATCTGACCTTCTCGGCGGTGGATTGTCTGGAAGTGCTGCCGGTGGGCTGTAACAAAGGTTCAGCCCTGGCGGTTCTGAGCGACCACTTGGGCTTAACGATGCAGGATTGCATGGCGTTTGGCGACGCCATGAACGACCGCGAGATGCTGGGCAGCGTCGGTCGCGGTCTGATCATGGGGAATGCGATGGCGCAGTTAAAAGCAGAACTTCCCCATCTGCCGGTTATCGGACACTGCGGCAATGAAGCGGTGTCCCATTTTTTGACGCATTGGCTGGACAACAACAACCTCCCGTATTCCCCCGAATAGTGAGACCCTTCCAGCAAGCCAGACTTCGGTCTGGCTTTTTTTATTTCACCAGCTCTGCAATCTGCGCTTTCCATGGGGCGATATCGCCGATGTTGGCCTGCACCCACTCCGCGTTGTAGTAAGTCTCAAGATAACGCTCGCCGCTGTCGCACAGCAGCGTGACGATGGAGCCGGTGCGGCCTTCTTCGCGCATGCGTGCGGCAAGCTGCAGTGCGCCCCACATGTTAGTGCCCGTCGACGCGCCTACTTTGCGCCCCAGCTGCGTTTCTAGCCAGTGCGCGGTGGCCACGCTGGCGGCATCCGGCACACGCATCATCTCATCCACGACGTCGGGAATGAAAGAGGGCTCCACGCGCGGGCGGCCGATGCCTTCAATTTTGCTCCCTATCGGGCTGCGCAGACCGGCATCACGGTTTTGCCAGAAGTCGAGGAACACGGAGTTCTGGGGGTCAACCACCATCAGCTGGGTATCGTAGCCCTGACAGCGGATGTAGCGGCCGATAGTGGCAGACGTGCCGCCCGTACCGGCGCTCATTACAATGTACGACGGAACCGGGTGCGGCTCGTGGGTCATCTGGCGGAAAATACTGTCGGCAATGTTGTTATTGCCGCGCCAGTCGGTGGCTCGCTCGGCGAAGGTGAACTGGTCCATATAGTGGCCGTTCAGCTCGCGCGCCAGCATTTCAGAGGCGGCGTAGATTTCGCAGGCGCTTTCCACAAAGTGGCAGCGTCCGCCGTAAAATTCGATCTGTTCGATTTTGCGTCTGGCAGTGCAGGAAGGCATCACCGCGATAAACGGCAGGCCCAGCAGGCGGGCAAAATAGGTTTCAGACACCGCCGTTGAACCGGATGAGGATTCAATTATAGTGGTGCCTTCTTTAATCCAGCCGTTACATAAACCGTATAAGAACAGGGAACGTGCCAGACGATGCTTCAGGCTACCGGTAGGATGAGTGCTTTCGTCTTTCAGATAAAGCTGAATGCCGTCAAATCCCGGCAGGGAAAGGCGAATCAGGTGCGTATCCGCCGAGCGCTGATAGTCGGCATTGATTTCGCTGATCGCATGTTTAACCCAGGTGCTATTCATCGTAGTTATCCGTTTGTCATTTTGTGCCTAGCATAGCGAAAAGCACAGAAAAAATTGTTGCTATCTGGCCTTTAAAATAGAATGTAGGGAGAAAAATTTTCTCTGCGAGGTGGGTATGCTAGATAAAATTGACCGCAAGCTGCTTTCATTGTTGCAAACGGACTGCACCCTCTCTTTGCAGGCGTTAGCAGATGCCGTTAATCTGACCACCACACCGTGCTGGAAACGCCTCAAGAAGCTGGAAGATGACGGCGTGCTGCTGGGCCGTGTGGCGTTATTAGATCCCGAAAAACTGGGGCTTGGACTGACGGCCTTTGTCCTGATAAAAACGCAGCACCACAGCAGCGAATGGTATTGCCGCTTTGTCACTCAGGTTTCTGAGATGCCCGAGGTACTCGGCTTCTGGCGTATGGCGGGAGAATACGATTACCTGATGCGCGTCCAGGTGGCCGACATGAAGCGCTATGATGATTTCTACAAGCGGCTGGTCAACAGCGTACCGGGCTTGTCGGATGTCACCTCAAGCTTCGCGATGGAACAGATAAAATACACCACAGCATTACCCATTGAATAACTTCGAAAAATACCTTCAGGAACAAACCGCGTGCGATTATTTGCCCAATTAAGCTGGTACTTTCGTCGGGAGTGGCAACGCTACCTCGGCGCGGTATGCCTGCTTATTATCATTGCCATCCTGCAGCTGATCCCGCCGAAAGTGGTGGGGTACGTCGTGGATGGCGTCACCGAACAGCATTACACCACCGCACGGGTGTTGATGTGGGTCGGCACGCTGGTGCTGACCGCGGTGATTGTATACCTGCTGCGCTACGTCTGGCGCGTGCTCTTATTCGGTGCGTCCTATCAGCTGGCCGTTGAGCTGCGTGAAGATTTTTACCGCCAGCTGAGCCGCCAGCATCCTGAATTTTATCTGCGCCACCGGACCGGTGACCTCATTGCACGCGCCACCAACGACGTGGACCGCGTGGTCTTTGCCGCCGGGGAAGGGGTGCTGACGCTGGTGGATTCACTGGTCATGGGCTGCGCGGTGTTGATTGTGATGTCGACCCAGATTAGCTGGCAACTGACCCTGCTGGCGCTGCTGCCAATGCCGCTGATGGCGCTGGCGATCAACCGCTACGGTGAAAAGCTTCACGAGCGTTTCAAGCTGGCGCAGGCGGCGTTTTCATCGCTCAACGATCGCACCCAGGAGAGTATGACCAGCATCCGCATGATCAAAGCCTTCGGCCTGGAAGACAGGCAGTCCGCACTGTTTGCCGCTGATGCGGCGGATACCGGCGCGAAAAACATGCGCGTGGCGCGTATTGACGCCCGGTTTGACCCGACGATCTATATCGCCATCGGCATGGCGAATATGCTGGCGATTGGCGGCGGGAGCTGGATGGTGGTGCAGGGTTCCATGACCCTCGGTCAGTTGACCAGCTTTGCCATGTATTTGGGGCTGATGATCTGGCCGATGCTGGCGCTGGCGTGGATGTTTAACATCGTTGAGCGCGGCAGCGCCGCGTACAGCCGTATTCGCGCGATGCTGGCGGAAGCGCCGGTGGTGAAGGACGGCAGCGAAGCCGTTCCCGACGGGCGCGGGACCGTAAAAGCCGATATTCAGTCGTTTAGCTATCCGCAGACGACGCATCCGGTGCTCGAAAACGTGAACTTCACGCTGCAGCCCGGACAGATGCTGGGAATTTGCGGCCCAACGGGAGCCGGAAAAAGCACCGTTCTCTCTCTGCTGCAGCGCCACTTCGACGTGACGCAGGGCGATATTCGTTTTCATGACATTCCCTTGTCGAACCTGCTGCTGGACGGCTGGCGTAGCCGCCTGGCGGTGGTGAGCCAGACGCCGTTTTTATTCTCCGATACCATCGCGAACAATATCGCCCTCGGTCATCCTTCGGCAACACAGGACGAGATTGAACATGTGGCGCGCTTAGCCAGCGTCCATGACGATATTTTGCGTCTGCCGCAGGGCTATGAAACGGAAGTCGGCGAGCGAGGGGTGATGCTCTCCGGCGGACAAAAGCAGCGAATTTCGATCGCGCGTGCGCTGCTGCTGAATGCTGAAATCCTGATCCTGGACGATGCGCTTTCCGCCGTTGATGGCCGTACTGAGCATCAGATCCTGCACAATCTTCGTCAGTGGGGAGAAGGACGCACGGTAATCATCAGCGCCCACCGCCTGTCGGCGCTGACGGAAGCCAGTGAAATTCTGGTGTTGCAGCACGGGCATATCGCCCAGCGCGGGCAGCACGAGCAGCTGGCGGAACAGCCGGGCTGGTATCGCGACATGTATCGTTATCAGCAGCTGGAAGCGGCGCTGGATGAGGAGGCGACCCATGCGTAAGCTCGGAACAATGTGGCCGACGCTCAAACGCCTTCTGGCCTACGGTTCGCCATGGCGTAAACCGCTTTCGGTTGCCGTGCTTCTGCTGTGGATTGCGGCGATTGCCGAAGTCAGCGGCCCCCTGCTTATCAGCTATTTCATCGACAATATGGTGGCGAAAAGCTATCTGCCGTGGGGGCTGGTCGCAGGCTTAGGCGTGGCCTACGTTGGGCTACAGTTAACGGCGGCAGGGCTGCACTATGCCCAGTCGCTGCTCTTTAACCGGGCAGCCGTGGGCGTAGTGCAGCAGCTGCGTACGGATGTTATGGATGCCGCGCTGCGCCAGCCGCTGAGCGAGTTTGACACCCAGCCGGTCGGGCAGGTGATATCGCGCGTGACCAATGATACTGAAGTGATCCGCGATCTCTACGTCACCGTAGTGGCAACCGTGTTGCGCAGCGCCGCGCTGATCGGTGCGATGCTGGTCGCCATGTTCAGCCTCGACTGGCGTATGGCGCTGGTGGCGATCACTATCTTCCCGGCGGTGCTGATCGTGATGGTGATCTACCAGCGCTACAGCACGCCGATTGTTCGCCGGGTGCGCGCTTACCTGGCCGACATCAATGATGGCTTCAATGAAGTGATCAACGGCATGAGCGTCATCCAGCAGTTCCGCCAGCAGGCGCGCTTTGGCGAGCGCATGGGCGAAGCCAGCCGTTCGCACTATATGGCGCGTATGCAGACGTTACGTCTGGACGGCTTCCTGCTGCGTCCATTGCTTAGCCTGTTCTCGGCGCTGGTCCTCTGTGGCCTGCTGATGCTGTTTGGGCTGACAACGCGTGGAACCATTGAGGTTGGGGTGCTATATGCCTTCATCAGCTATCTGGGGCGCCTTAACGAACCCCTGATTGAGCTCACTACCCAGCAATCGATGCTGCAACAGGCGGTGGTCGCCGGTGAACGCGTGTTCGAGCTAATGGACAGACCGCGTCAGACCTATGGCGATGATGAACGTCCTCTGCAAAGCGGTTCGATTACCTTTGATAAGGTCTCGTTTGCTTACCGCGATGACCAGCTTGTCTTACAGGACATTAATCTTGAGGTACCGTCGCGCGGCTTCGTGGCGCTGGTGGGGCATACCGGCAGCGGCAAGAGTACGCTCGCCAGTCTGTTAATGGGCTACTATCCGTTAACGCAAGGTGAGATCCGCCTCGATGGACGCCCGCTTGCATCACTCAGCCACAATGTGCTGCGTAAGGGCGTCGCCATGGTGCAACAGGACCCGGTCGTACTGGCCGATACCTTCTACGCTAACGTCACGTTGGGTCGGCCTTTTACCCAGGAACAGGTCTGGGAGGTGCTGGAGAAAGTGCAGCTGGCCGATCTGGCGCGCGGGTTCAGTGAGGGTATCAATACGAAACTAGGCGAGCAGGGGAATAACCTCTCCGTTGGGCAGAAACAGCTGCTGGCCCTGGCGCGCGTGCTGATTGAAACGCCGCAGGTGCTGATTCTCGATGAAGCGACGGCCAGCATTGATTCCGGTACCGAGCAGGCCATCCAGCAGGCGCTAGCCGCTGTTCGGGATCACACCACGCTGGTGGTCATCGCGCATCGCCTCTCAACCATTGTCGATGCCGATACCATCCTGGTGCTGCATCGTGGACAGGCCGTTGAACGAGGTACGCACAGACAACTGCTGGAAGAGAAAGGACGCTACTGGCAGATGTACCAGCTGCAGCTGGCAGGTGAAGAGCTGGCAGCCAGCGCGCGCGAAGAAGAGTCGCTGAGCGCCTGATGCACCAAAAACAGGCAAGCTGCTAACAGTCATTCCTGTTGGTGCAAAACTGAAACGCACTGTGCACTGCCATGGTGCGTTTTTTTTCACCCGTTCGGTATTGAACCCCATTCCTGGCTCATCGCCCGCCGTTTTCTCGCTGTTTTCAATTCTGGCACACCCCTTGCAATGTCCCTTACGTGTTAGCTGCGGCCATTACCGAATTCTGACTGGAGGGGATTTATGAAGCTGGTTACGGTTGTAATCAAACCATTCAAACTCGAAGACGTACGTGAAGCGTTGTCTTCAATGGGTATTCAGGGACTGACTGTCACCGAAGTGAAAGGCTTTGGTCGTCAGAAGGGTCATGCCGAGCTTTATCGCGGTGCGGAATACAGCGTGAATTTCCTGCCAAAAGTAAAAATCGATGTCGCGATTGCGGATGACCAGCTTGAAGAGGTCATTGATGTCATCAGCAAAGCGGCCTACACCGGCAAAATTGGCGACGGCAAAATTTTCGTTGCCGAACTGCAGCGCGTCATTCGCATTCGTACCGGCGAATCTGACGAAGCGGCTCTGTAAGTAACTCCTGGCACACAGTGATAGGGATCGAGAAAATGAAGATAGCAACACTCAAAACGGCTCTGGGGTCGCTGGCACTGCTGCCGGGCCTGGCTCTGGCTGCGCCTGCCGTGGCAGACAAAGCCGATAACGCCTTTATGATGATTAGCACCGCGCTGGTGCTGTTCATGTCCATTCCGGGCATTGCGCTGTTCTACGGCGGCCTGATCCGCGGCAAGAACGTGCTCTCCATGCTGACGCAGGTTGCGGTGACGTTCGCGCTGGTTTGCGTGCTGTGGGTAGTTTACGGATACTCGCTGGCGTTCGGCACGGGCAATGCGTTCTTTGGTAACTTCGACTGGGTGATGCTGAAAAATATCGAGCTGACCGCGCTGATGGGCAGCTTCTATCAGTACATCCACGTTGCTTTCCAGGGATCGTTTGCCTGCATCACCGTCGGGCTGATTGTGGGTGCGCTTGCTGAGCGTATTCGTTTCTCTGCCGTCCTGATCTTCGTGGTGGTCTGGCTGACGCTCTCCTATGTGCCTATCGCGCATATGGTATGGGGCGGCGGTCTGCTGGCGAGCCATGGTGCGCTGGACTTTGCGGGCGGCACCGTTGTACACATCAACGCCGCAGTTGCGGGCCTGGTGGGTGCCTACCTGATTGGCAAACGTGTGGGCTTCGGGAAAGAAGCGTTCAAGCCGCATAACCTGCCGATGGTGTTTACCGGTACGGCGATTCTCTACTTTGGCTGGTTTGGCTTCAACGCAGGTTCTGCAAGTGCCGCTAACGAAATCGCCGCGCTGGCCTTCGTGAACACCGTTGTCGCAACGGCGGGTGCAATCCTCTCCTGGGTCTTTGGCGAGTGGGCCGTTCGCGGTAAACCGTCTCTGCTGGGTGCCTGTTCGGGTGCTATTGCCGGTCTGGTCGGTATCACGCCAGCCTGTGGTTACGTGGGTGTAGGTGGTGCGCTGCTGGTGGGGTTGGTTGCAGGCCTTGCGGGTCTGTGGGGCGTTACCGCTCTGAAACGTGTTCTGCGCGTTGACGACCCTTGCGATGTATTTGGCGTCCACGGCGTCTGCGGCATTGTCGGCTGTATCATGACCGGGATCTTTGCAGCCAAATCACTGGGCGGCGTGGGTTATGCGGAAGGCGTCACCATGGTTCACCAGGTGCTGGTACAGTTGGAAAGTATTGCCATCACCGTTGTGTGGTCTGCTGTCGTGGCCTTTATTGGCTATAAGCTGGCGGACATGACTGTCGGCCTGCGCGTACCGGAAGAGCAGGAACGCGAGGGTCTGGACGTCAACAGCCACGGCGAGAATGCGTATAACGCGTAATAAACAGCAAAACGGCAACTTCGGTTGCCGTTTTTAGTGTGTATTCCCTCTCCCCGTGGGAGAGGGTCAGGGTGAGGGCATCAGGCCGCACAACATCACCCTCTATTACGCATCACCCCTTCCTGCACCGTCGAGGCCACCAGCACGCCATCCTGCGTATAAAACTCTCCCCGCACAAAGCCGCGAGCGCTTGATGCCGACGTACTTTCCACGCTGTAGAGCAACCACTCATTCATGTTGAATGGACGGTGGAACCACATCGAGTGGTCGATGGTGGCGACCTGCATCCCTTTTTCCAGGAACCCCACGCCGTGCGGCTGCAGCGCCACAGGCAGGAAGTTAAAGTCAGACGCATAGCCCAGCAGGTACTGATGCACGCGGAGATCTTCCGGCACTGTACCGTTGGCACGCATCCAGACCTGACGTTTCGGTTCTGCAGTGTGGCCTTTCATCGGGTTATGGAATTCAACGGGGCGGATCTCAAGCGGCTTATCGCAGAGGAACTTCTCCTTTACCTGCGGCGGAAGCAGATGCGCCAGCGCGCGGGCGATATCGGTTTCCGATTTGAGATCGTCAGGCGAAGGGGCTGGCGGCATCACTTTTTGATGCTCATAGCCCGGTTCAGGCGCCTGGAAAGAGGCGGTCATGTAAAAGATCGGTTTGCCATGTTGAATGGCTGCCACGCGGCGAGCACTAAAACTGTTGCCATCTCTCAGCACTTCAACGTCATAGACAATGGGTTTTGCGCTATCGCCAGGGCGCAGGAAGTAACTGTGAAAGGAGTGCACCAGACGGTCGGTCGGGACGGTTTCCTTGGCTGCGTACAGCGCTTGTCCCACGACCTGCCCACCGAAGACCTGGCGTAAACCCAAATCTTCGCTCTGTCCGCGAAAGAGTCCTTCCTCAATTTTTTCCAGATTCAGTAATGTCAGCAGATTGTTCAGTGCCTGACTCATAGTCGTCCTCAATAAACGCCGTGGCGAAAGATACGCAGAGTATAACGCAGAAATGAAAGTGGTCCGATGGGTAGATTAGTCTGAATATCGGGGAGAATTCAGGCGTTAATCATTGATTTGTGCCACACTTGAATACGTTATGTGAATGAAACGACATCGGATGGGATCGATCCCGCTGGTGCATTGATGATAAGGAGACTTCAATGAAACTCGTGCCTATGCTAAGTGGTATAGCTATTGCGGTGGCGTTGTCCGCCTGTGCAGGTAAGAGCGCTCAGGTGCCGGTGCCAGCAGCTGACCCGAACGGGATTAATACACTTTCACAGCAGTCAATTCAGCAGCCAAATGTATCCGGTACAATCTGGATCAAGCAAAGAGTGGCTCTGCCGCCGGATGCGGTATTAACGGTAACGCTGTCTGATGCTTCACTGGCCGATGCACCGTCGAAAGTGCTGGCGCAGCGTGCGGTTCGCACCGAGGGTAAACAGGCGCCATTTAGCTTCGTACTGCCTTACAATCCAGCAGATGTGCAGCCAAATGCGCGTATCCTGCTGAGTGCGGCGGTAACGATCAACGATAAACTGGTCTTTATTACCGATACGGTGCACGAAGCGATTAACAACGGTGGAACAAAAGTTGACCTGAATCTGGTCCCGGTGCAGCAAACGGAAGTTCCGCTTGCGCCTCAGACTAACCAGCCGGCCGTCGCAACCCCGCCTACGCAGCTGTAATTCCTGCCTTTACCCTCTCCTGCGGGAGAGGGTTCAGTACACCCAACGGTATTTCTGCAAATCGATCTGTCCCGAACCTGACACCTGCACACCTTCTGACAATAACGCCTGACGCTGGCGCTGCAAATCCGGCCCGGTAAGCGAAATGGCACCGTGACGATTCACCACACGATGCCACGGCAAAGCACTTCCTTCCGGGAGCCGCTTCAGAACGCCACCCACCTGACGTGCCGCACGCGGTGAGCCTGCAAGACGCGCTACCTCACCGTAGGTGGTCACAACCCCTTCCGGGATGGAGGCCACGATTTGCCACACGCGTTGCGGGAAAGAGTCATGTTCGTCCATTTATCACTCCAGTGGGTCGTAATGAAGTGTGATGGTAAACGAAGATGAAGGCGATTGCCGCTTAAGTTTGCGCAATAAACCAGCATCCAGATGCCCATGGCTTGCAATTGACGGGCGGCATAGGGATAATGCGCCAGCGCGTTGGTTAACAACGCTCTCAATGGGGGCTCTGTTGGTTCTCCCGCAACGCTACTCTGTTCACCAGGTCAGGTCCGGAAGGAAGCAGCCAGGGCAGACGACGTGTGTGCCGGGATGTAGCTGGCAGGGCCCCCACCCATTTCTCCCCCCAAAAAATCTTCTGCTTGAGATAGCGTTGCTCTCAGGCTATTAATCCTTATAGATAAAGCGGTTTTTATAAGCCCGGAAATATATCTTTCATTTAACTGAAATAATATTGTTATAAACCTGTAATAATAGACTGTCATTTTATTATCGGGTGTCTTTTTTCCGTCATAAGCAAAAAATATATATCTGGATTAGAAAGTTAACTTCGTGTATTAAATTAAACACGTATTCCGAAGGGAAGTGACAATTATGGCTACTGCGGTTTTAAATGTTAAAATTGATGAAGCGCTAAAAGAAAGACTTCGCCACTATGCCGAAGTTAATAATGAGAATTTAAGCGTGACCACAGAGAAACTGCTGCTGCTGGCGTTTGAAGCAGTAGAAGAGGCGGGAGTATCGGAAGAGGATATTGATAATCAGCATACGGAAGAAGAGAGCGTTTCTCCATTTACTCCTAAAGAAATCAAGGCACTACGTAAACTTCTGAAGAAGAGAAAATGAAACAACAACTGTCGACCGCCCATGACTACAAAGAGGCCTGCGATCTGTTGCGTTCAGGCTACGTCAAACATGTACGTCTTGGCTGGAATGTAGGAAGTGATGAGTTCTTTCGTATTGCGTCTGACTGGTGTGATACCGGCGCAAAAATAAAGAAAGAGGGTGAAGATTTTGTTATTTCACTGAAAGGTTTCCCGATTCCTCCTCAGCACTAATTCCTGATCGGTGAAAACAGCTGACTGCCTCTATGACAGTCAGCTGTTTTTATTATTTACAAAAAAATTTTACACCAGGCTTCGTTTAATCGAGGGCGTGGTTTGGTTCAGGGCGAGCCACAACGGCTTGATTCTCAATAACGCTTGCTCAAGTTCTTCCGGTTCAAGTGAGAAAGGCATACGCAAATAGCGATCAAATGCCCCTGAAAGACCGAACCGCGTGCCGGTCCCCATGTTGATCCCAATCGTCTCAGCCCGTGCGGCGAGCTGCGTTGCCAGCATCCCCGGCAGTTCAATCCAGTACGAAAGCCCGCCTTCGGCTTCATGGAAGGTCCAGTCCGGGAAATGCTCGCGCAGGAGTTCCCCGCACCTGTTCCGTCGTTCCACCAGCATTTTCCGGCGAGCGGGCAAAAAGGTGTCGCTGTTTTCGATAAGCCACAGCGTTGCCAGCTGTTCCAGCATAGGGGAACCGAGGTCCAGCGTATCGCGCGCCTGAGCAAGCGCCGCGATGGTGCGTGAAGAGGCGCGGATCCAGCCGAGACGCAGTCCACCCCAGAAGCTTTTCCCGGCAGAGCCCAGCGTAATCACCGCCGCACCAGGATTAAACGCTGCCAGAGGGGGCGGCGGCGGCGCATCAAACCAGAGATCGAGCATGGTTTCGTCCACGACCAGCGTGGTACGCGTCCGCGCGGCGATGTCGGTGATCGTCTGACGCGTTGCAGCGTCCATACAGCGTCCCGTTGGATTATGAAAATCCGGCATCAGGTAGGCCAGGCGCGGGGCCGTTTGGGCAAGCGTTGCCGCGAAACCGTCGGTATCCCAGCCGCTTTCAGGCAGTGATACGCCTACCGGTCGGCAGAGAGCCCCCTGAATAGCGGCGATCGCCAGCGGGTAGGTTGGATGGTCGACGACGATGCGATCGCCTGGCCCGGTCATCATGCGCAATACCAGCGCAAAGCCGCTGACGGCACCATTTACGACCATCACTTCGTCTGCCCGCGTTGGCAGCCCGCGCGCGGTATAGCGAGCGGCAATGGCTTCCCGCAGCGCGGGCAACCCGAGCTGGTCATAGCCCGTCAGCGCAAGGTGCTGGGTAATCGCCGTCAGCGCATGGGTATACGCCTGATGGATTTCGGGCCCGGCGTTGAGTGCGGCGGTGGACAGGTCCAGCGCCGCGCTGGCCGCAGAAAGCGTCGGTACCGCGCGGGTATCCGGCAGGATCACGCGTGAGCCGCTGCCGTGGCGACTTTCCAGATAACCCTCTTCCCGCAGATGGGCGAGCGCGTTGCCAACGGTGGTTCGGCTGACGTTTAGCGTACTGGCTAATTCCCTCTCACCCGGTAGCCGCGTATTCAGCGCCAGTCTGCCATCCAGAATAAGCAGACGTAACGCATCGGCCAGCTGACGCCAGAACGGCGTACGCGACGAGGATTGTTGCCAGTGGCCTAAAAGGCGTGCCAGAGACTGGCTTCCGAAACGACGAGATGACATATGCAGTCCACTATTTAGAAACTGGACATTAATCATAGAGCCATTTTGACCCAATATGAAACTCTGGTTCACTGGAGAAGATAAAAATGGTACGTCGTCTGCTACAGCTTTATGTCGGTTTAGGGCTTTATGGCCTTTCCACCGCGATGTTTATTCGTGCGGATCTGGGCGTCGATCCGTGGGACGTCTTTCACCTTGGGGTGGCCTTACAAACGGGGATGACCATTGGTACGGTCATCATTGTGACCGGTGCGGCGGTGCTTCTGCTGTGGATCCCGCTGCGTCAGATGCCCGGGCTGGGCACCCTCAGTAACGTTATCTGTATTGGCCTGGCGGCAGATGCTTCAATGGCCTTAATCCCTGAGTTGAGTTCGCTGCCTGTCCGCATTGCGCTGCTGGTGTCCGGGATCGTCGCGAACGCCATAGCAACCGGGATGTATATCGGTGCAGGTTTTGGGTCAGGTCCGCGCGACGGCCTGATGACCGGGATCCACGCCCGGTTAGGCTGGTCAATCCGCAGCGTGCGCACCTCCATTGAAGTCTCTGTCCTGATTATCGGTTGCCTGCTTGGCGGTTCATTTGGTGTGGGGACAGTGATTTACGCCCTGACCATCGGCCCGCTTATCCAACTCTGTTTGCCGTGGTTCCGTCAAAAGCCGCGTATCGAGACGGTTCCTCAGCCTGAGCGGGTTGTTTAATTTTGCGAAGCGCTCACATGTTTTAATGGCGTCGCTGTGCCAGAATAGCGGCTTGTTATCAAGCGATGCCGGACTGCATGAAAGCGATCACACTCTATGACGTTGCCCTCCTTGCGGGGGTGTCTTACCAGACCGTGTCCCGCGTGATTAATGGCGCGGAGCACGTCTCCACCCGCACGCGGGAAAAGGTGCAGCAGGCGATGGCCGAACTGCACTACGTGCCTAATCGGGGCGCACAGCAGCTGGCGGGGAAACGGACCCGCACGCTGGGACTGATCACCACCGATCTGGCTCTGCATGCACCCTCGCAAATTGTCTCAGCGGTAAAATCCCGCGCGGCAGAGCAGGGGGCAAGCGTCTTAATTTCAATGGTGGAGCATGTTCAGCAATGCCAGGCTGCGGTGCAGGAACTGCTGGCTCAGCGTGTGGAAGCCTTACTGGTCAATGTCCCGCTGGACGATCCTGACGCAGAGCAGCTTCAGAAAATGGCTTTGCCTGTGCCTGTTCTGTTCCTCGATGTTTCCCCTTCAGCGCAGGTCAACAGTCTGGTATTTAACGCCGGGCAGGGGGCCGCGCTGGGCGCGGAACATCTGATTTCTTTGGGGCATCAGCGCATCGCTCTTCTCAGTGGACCAGAGAGTTCCGTTTCAGCGCGTGCGCGTCTGGCGGGGTGGAAAACGGCCCTGGTGCAAGCCGGTCTTGAAGCCGCTGACGAGGTTCATGGCGACTGGAGCGCCGCCTCCGGATATGAAAAAGGCCACCAGCTTTTATCCGGATCGCAACTACCTGACGCCATTCTGGTCGCGAACGATCAAATGGCACTGGGCGTGATGCGCGCCTGCGTTGAGAAGGGCATTGCTATACCGGGCCAAATATCGATTGTCGGGTTTGATGACACAGCCGACAGCGCCTGGTTTTCACCGCCGCTGACCACCGTTCGGCAGGCTTTTCGTGAGGCGGGCGAGCGCAGCGTGGAATGGCTGCTGACGCCGACGAGAAGTGAAAAATGCTGGCAAGAGCAGCTTCCCGTCACGCTGATCGCGCGTCATTCGAGCGCCCGTCGCGCAGCCGATCGGGTTGAGCGGGAAGAGCTTGCCCATCAACTGAGAAATCTGGCATTGCTGGCTGAAAAAATCGCGCGGGGATAAATCTTTTGTGATCCGGCTCGCTACGTGGGGATCGCACACTTTACCCTTCTCTGTTGCCAGGGCATGTTGACTGAAATTGTGAGCGCTTCGCAAAGAGGTTATTATGTCTGACACATCAACGCTGACCCTCAGCGCACTTCTGGCTCGTCGGGACTGGGAAAACCCAGGGGTGACGCAGTGGAATCGCCTGGCGGCCCACGCGCCGTTTCACAGCTGGCGTGACGAAGCCTCTGCCAGAGAAGAGGCGAAAACCCCGAACAAACGTTCTCTCAACGGGGTGTGGCAGTTTAGCTTTTTTGCTGCACCAGAACAGGTTACGCAGGCATGGGTAGAAGAGGATTATACCGATGCCGTCGCGATGCCCGTTCCTTCGAACTGGCAGATGCAGGGCTTTGATACGCCGATCTACACCAATGTGACCTATCCGATCCCCGTCAATCCGCCCTGCGTTCCGACAGAGAATCCCACCGGTTGTTACTCGCTCACATTTGAGATGGATGACGCCTGGCTGCACGGCGGGCAAACCCGCATTATCTTCGACGGGGTAAACTCAGCATTCCATCTCTGGTGCAACGGCCAGTGGATTGGCTATTCCCAGGACAGCCGCCTGCCCGCCGAGTTTGATCTCACGGCAGCGCTGCGTTCAGGCCAGAACCGTCTGGCGGTCATGGTGCTGCGCTGGTGCGACGGGAGCTATCTTGAAGATCAGGATATGTGGCGCATGAGCGGTATTTTCCGTGACGTATCGCTGCTGCATAAGCCTGAGACGCAGATTGCGGATTATCAGGTTGTGACCGATCTCAACGCGGAGTGCGACCGCGCAATGCTTAACGTCGACGTCGCGCTGGCCGGGTCCTGCTATTCAGCCTGCGAAGTGGTCATCACCCTGTGGCGAAACGGCGAAAAATGCGCCAGCATCACGCAACGCCCCGGCTCTGCGGTGGTTGACGAGCGAGGGCGCTGGGCCGAGCGGCTAGCGGTGGCGATCCCCGTCAAAGAGCCCGCACTGTGGAGTGCGGAAACGCCTGAACTTTACCGTCTGACAATTGCGCTTAGGGACGCAAAGGGTAATGTGCTGGACGTCGAGGCATGCGACGTCGGCTTTCGCCGGGTTGAAATCAGCAATGGCCTGCTGAAGCTCAACGGTAAACCGCTGCTGATTCGGGGCGTGAACCGCCATGAGCATCATCCGGAAAACGGGCAGGTGATGGATGAAGCGACGATGCGCCGCGATATCGAGTTGATGAAGCAGCACAACTTTAACGCCGTCCGTTGCTCGCATTACCCGAATCATCCGCTGTGGTACAGGCTTTGCGATCGCTACGGTCTGTACGTTGTGGACGAGGCCAATATCGAAACCCACGGCATGGTGCCAATGAGCCGTCTTGCTGACGATCCCCGCTGGCTGCCTGCCATGAGTGAACGCGTGACCCGCATGGTGCAGCGCGATCGTAACCATCCGTCCATTATCATCTGGTCGCTGGGGAATGAGTCCGGGCACGGTGCAAACCATGATGCGCTTTACCGCTGGCTGAAAACTACCGATCCAACGCGCCCCGTGCAGTATGAAGGCGGTGGGGCGAATACGGCGGCAACCGACATTGTCTGTCCGATGTATGCTCGTGTTGATCAGGACCAGCCGTTCCCGGCGGTGCCAAAATGGGCGATCAAAAAATGGATCGGCATGCCGGATGAAACTCGCCCGCTGATCCTCTGTGAATATGCCCACGCGATGGGCAACAGCTTTGGCGGGTTCGCCAAATACTGGCAGGCATTTCGCAGTCATCCGCGCCTGCAGGGCGGGTTCGTCTGGGACTGGGTCGACCAGGCGCTGACGAAGAAAGACGAAAACGGCAAACCCTTCTGGGCTTACGGCGGTGACTTCGGCGATAAACCGAATGACCGACAGTTCTGCCTGAATGGTCTGGTATTCCCGGATCGCACGCCGCATCCGGCGCTGTATGAAGCGCAGCGCGCGCAGCAGTTTTTCACCTTTACATGCGTGAGTACCTCTCCGCTGGTGGTTGAGGTGAAAAGTGATTACCTGTTCCGCCATACCGACAACGACGTGGCGAGATGGTTGGTTACCCGCGACGGGGAGGTGCTGGCTCAGGGTGAGGTTGCGCTTTCCATTCCCCCTCAGGGGCAGCAGCGTCTGGAAATCTCGCTGCCGACGCTGACGGCCGGGCCGGGGGAGGTCTGGCTTAATGTGGAGGTTATCCAGCCGCAGGCAACAGCCTGGTCACCGGCGAATCATCGCTGCGCGTGGGATCAGTGGCTGCTTCCGACGCCGCTGTACGTTACGCCACCGCGGGCAGTCGGGATCCCGCCGGTATTCACAGAGCAGGATGATGTGCTGGACATTACCCATGGAGAGCAACGCTGGCGGTTCGATCGCGCCTCGGGAAATCTGACGCAGTGGTGGAACAAGGGCGTTGAAACGCTGCGCTCGCCGCTGACGGATAACTTTACCCGTGCGCCACTGGATAATGACATTGGCGTGAGCGAAGCCACGCAAATCGATCCGAATGCCTGGGTTGAACGCTGGAAAGCGGCCGGAATGATTGAGATGTTTGCGCGCCTGCTTATGTGTGAAGCGGAACCGCATGCTAATGACGTGGTCGTGACCACGCGACACGTCTGGGAGTATCGCGGTAAGGCGCTGTTTTTGAGCCATAAGGTCTGGCGGATTGACGATTGCGGCGTGCTGCATGGCGATGTGCAGGTGCAGGTGGCGTCCGATATTCCCGAGCCCGCGCGAATCGGCCTGAGCGTCCAGTTTGCACAGGTACCGGATACGGTGCGCTGGCTGGGGCTGGGGCCATTCGAGAACTATCCGGACAGGAAGCTGGCGGCGCAGCAGGGGCGCTGGACGTTGCCGCTCGATGCGATGCAGACCCCCTACATTTTCCCGACAGAAAACGGTCTGCGCTGTGACACCCGAGAACTCGCCTGCGGGGCGCACGTGCTTCAGGGAAATTTCCATTTCTCTGTTAGTCGCCGCAGCCAACAGCAGCTTCGTGAGACAACGCATCAGCACTTGCTGCGCGATGAGCCGGGCTGCTGGCTCAATCTGGATGCATTCCATATGGGCGTTGGCGGTGATGATTCCTGGAGCCCAAGCGTTTCACCGGAATTCATCCTGCAACATCGTCAGCTTCGCTACGCCTTTAGCTGGCATCAGAACGCACTGTAGCGTGCCAGTCGCGGCCACCGCGGGTGGCCGCGTCGCTCAGGATAAAATCCCGCTCAGCCCGTGAAGACTCATGTAGATCCCGACGAGGGTAATCAGTGCCGCTGATATCCAGGGCGCTTTTCGCGAAAACTCGCTGAAACCCGGCCAGCGCTTCGTCGCGTGCCTAAGGCTTAAGGCGGCAATCGCCCCGGAAGCCACCAGCGTCAGTGCGAGACCAATACTGAAGCTGAACACCAGCGTTGCGCCGAGTGCGAAATGTTTGAGCTGCAGGCAAATCAGCAGCACCGTGATGGAGGCCGGGCAGGGAATAAGCCCGCCCGTCAGGCCAAACAGGGCGATCTGCCCGGTAGTGACGTTTTGTCCGTTGAAACGACGGTTAATATCCTGGGCATGCGCGCGCTGGTGGGCGTCTTGCCACTCTTCTTCAACCAGTTGATGACCATGGTTGTGATGATCATGATGATGGTCGTGGTCGTGGTCGTGGTCGTGGTCGTGATCGTGGTCATGGTGATGATGATGCTCGTGCGGCTGGCTCTCTTTCCAGGTGCGCCAGGCCGTCCAGAGCGCGATCGCAATGATCAACACGCCAGAGATCAGCTGGAACCAGGGCTCAGACGTATGAGCATCCCAGCCCCGACCAAACCATAATCCCGCCATCGCAATGATCCAGACCACCGCCGTGTGAGACAGGGTTGCGGCAAGCCCGAGAAGGATCGCCTGCTTAAGCGTCCCGCGGATCGCCACGATAAAAGCGGCCATCATCGTTTTTGAGTGGCCCGGCTCAAGGCCATGCAGTGCACCGAGCAAAATAGCGCTGGGCACAAACAGCCAGGCGTTGCCCTGTTGAAGGAGAGAAGCAAAATCGTTCATTGAACATTCCGGGAGAAAATGGTGCTCTGATACTACTCCCCCCCAGTAGTCTAATACTACCCCCCAGTAGAAAAATACTCAGGGGGAGTAGGGCGTGATATGCTTAAAACGTCAAATTAGGGGGAAAGAGATGTCACATACGGTTCGCGACAAGAAGATGTTATTAACCCGCCTGAAAAAAATTCAGGGGCAGAGCAACGCGCTGGAAAAAATGCTTAATAGCGACCACGAATGCGCCGATGTTCTCCAGCAGCTGGCAGCGATCCGCGGGGCGGTCAACGGCATGATGATGCAGGTGATCGAGGGCCATTTAACCGATCACGTGGTGAAAGAGCCCGAAGAAGAGCAGCGTGAAGCCGATCTTGGCGTGGTTTTAAAGGTGATCAAATCCTACCTTAAGTAGAATGTGTCTTGAAGTTCATTTCCGCCCAGAGAATAAATTCCTCCCTTGGCAGCGCCTTGCTGTAGTACCACCCCTGTCCATACTGCACCCCGTGAAGGTGCAGCCAGCGGAGCTGCCCGTCGGTCTCTATACCCTCCGCCACCATGGCCAGATTCAGCGATTTCGCCATTTCAATAATGTGCGGGGTGACGTTTTTGTACTCCAGCGCGTCCACAAACGACTTATCTATCTTTAACGTGTCGACGTCCAGATCCTGTAGGTAGCTCAGACTGGAATAACCGGTACCAAAATCATCGATATAGATGGCATGACCCGAACGGCGGAATGCCGCGATGGCCGGTGCGCTAATTTTAGGATCGGCAAAGCCGCGCTCGGTTAACTCAAGGGCGATCTGCCTGGGATGGACTTTCCACTTATTGAGCAACTGGCTCAGCAGAGGCGGCAACTTGCCGGAGAGTAAATCGGCAGGCGCAAGGTTAATGGAAATATGCTGATCGCCATGCAGATGTAGCCAGTGACCCATATCCTCAAACAGTTTTTCGATGACTAGCTGCGTCAGTTGCGAAATAAGGCCCGTCTGTTCCGCTAGCGGAACGAAAATTTCCGGTGAGAGATAGCTCCCGTCAGGCTGAGGCCAGCGGGCAAGCGCCTCTGCACCGACAATTTTCCCACTGCAGAGCGCCACAATGGGCTGGTAGTTAACCACAAATTCGCGGTTATTAATCGCATCAAGCAGCCTGTAGCGTGGGGATTGTATACGCCGCAGGATACGCAGAACAAAAAGCGCGGCAAGCAGGCTTATCAACACGCCAAACGGCAGCCAGAAAAGAAGTTGCCGATGCCAGGTTTCAGCCAGCGGTTTTAACGCCGCCCAGGCGACGATATTAAACCCCAGTTCAGGAACAGGCTTAATAATATACATTGAGCCGTTGTACTGAACGCGGGTCATTTCCCGATCGACAATCATGTTGCGGATATGAGGAGCAAGCGTGTTGCTGCTGGCAAAAACGAGGTGTGTTGAGCTGCCCACCAGCGCGGCATCAATTGCGATCTCACCGAAAGGGATCACATCCACCAACGAGGCTGGATCGATCAGCACAAGGTAATGGCCTTTGCCCAGCGCGGCCATATAGCGGTTAAAACCAAGATCGTTTTGCGTGGTCAGCCAGGCACTGTAACCATCTGCAGTAATACGCATCGGGGGCGGGAAAGCGGCTGCGTCGCTGTCTTGTTCCAGCGAGGAGCAGAGGGGCTTCAGGCTGTCGATGTAGATCACTTCCTGAACATAACGCCATGAGAAAGCAACCCGACGCATTTCCCGTAAATGCAGATAACTACAGGGAGGCCCCTCAAAGGCCTGAAGCCGGGTCAGCGCTTCTTTTGCCTGATCAACAACCCTGTCGGTACGAAGCAGCACGCGGGAGGCGTAACTATCAAGCACATCGACAAATTTATCCTCCGCCTGGCGATGCGCCAGCCAGATACTGAGGCAAATCGGTACCAGCACAGAAAATATCAGTATGCCTGTGACCAGGCTGACCAGATGTCGGGTTTTCATGCTGCTGTTTCCTTTCTCATATGCCTGTTACCGGGCACAGAGTCGCTTGTCGGAGGCGAAAGATTTTACCGCGAAATGATATAGTTATAGCACGCAGGTGTCATGATTTTCATTTTGTCGCAGACCTTTAAGGACGTTTTGCGAGGAAGGGTGGGAATTTTCAGGGGTTGTTTTTTCAACTGAGCCTGGATATTATTTTGTTATGTTATAACAAAACATGAAGAGCGTATGATGAAACCTGATATCCATCCAGCCTATCGCACCGTGGTGTTTCACGACACCAGTGCCAACGAATACTTTAAAGTCGGATCGACCATCAAGACCGACCGTGAAATTGAGCTCGACGGTGAAACGTATCCGTACATCACCATCGAAGTCTCTTCAAAATCACACCCGTTTTATACCGGTAAGCAGAAAACGTTCTCGACGGATGGCAGCGCTGCGCGCTTCCGCAAACGTTTTGGCGGCTTTCTTAATGCGAAGCGGGGTTAACCATGCAGGTACTTAACTCGCTGCGCAGTGCGAAACAGCGTCATCCGGATTGCCAGATCGTAAAACGCAAGGGACGCTTGTACGTCATTTGCAAATCGAACCCGCGCTTTAAAGCCGTTCAGGGTCGTAAAAAAAGACGCTAAATGCGCGTTTCACGCCAACTTTCCAGGGATCTGATCTGTTTGCCATCGACGGTAAAATTGTCGGTGGCAAGCCAGTTTTCAAACGCTTTCGCCAGCATCGGCCACTCGCTGTCGATGATTGAGAACCAGTCCGTATCCCGGTTGTGTCCCTTCGTCACCAGAGCCTGACGAAAGCGCCCTTCAAACTGAAATCCCAGACGGAGCGCCGCCTTGCGGGAAGGTTCGTTCAGGCTATTGCATTTCCATTCATAGCGGCGGTATCCCAGCACGTCGAACGCATACTGCATCAGAAGATATTGCGCTTCTGTGGACATCGGCGTGCGGCTAAGAAGGGGGGAGAAATGAACGTGTCCCACTTCCATGACGCCGTTGGTAGGATCGATTCGCATCAGCGCCAGCGTACCGACCGGCGCCTGAGTCTGATTATCTATGACGGTGAAATGTAACGGATCCGGTAATTCGCACACGCTTGCCACCCACGCGGCGAATTCGCCTGCGGTGGCATCAGGCTCGCGAAGCAGCCACGTCCAGCTGCGGGTATCTTCTGCCAGAAGATAGGCGGAAAAGAGGGCCTCGGCATGTTCCACCCGCAGCGGCTCCAGCCGACAGTAGCGGCCATGAAGATTCACCCGGGAAGGGTGCGGGCGGGGTTGCCAGTCGATAAGTTCATCGCCAACAGGTTGTCCAAACTGATTGAATGTGCTCATGTTATTTTCCGTTCTGCTGTAAGTGATCCCAGAGTAAATAAATGCTGGTTCCTTAAAAAGTACCAGTGCTGTATGTTCTGGTGGTACCACGGAGAGAGAAAATGAATATACCTGGCGATGAATTTTATACCCTGATCGCTGCTGCGCTGAAAAAGCGCGGTGAAGAGACCTTGCAGCGCACGCTGTATCTTGCCATGCGTGAAGCTGTCCTGCAGGGAAGGCTGCAGGCTGAAAGCCGCTTACCGGGCTCCCGGGTGATTGCGCAGCAGCTTTCCGTGTCCCGTAACACCGTTAATGCGGCGCTTGAGCAACTCTCGCTCGAAGGGTATCTGCTGCGCAGTCGTCAGGGTACGCGCGTGGCGCAACTGGCGCAGCGCGGAAATCGACAGGATTTTCCCGAGCCGACCGTCACGCTGGCTAAGCGGGTGACGCAGCTGCCAGTACCGACGCCGCGGGAGACGCCGGTACTCGCTTTTACGCCTGGCACGCCCGCCATCAATTACTTTCCTCTTCCGCTCTGGCGGCGCTTGTACGATCGCGTTTTACGCGAGGAAGGGAGTGCATTGCTTGGCTATGGCGATCCGGCCGGGGAATCCTCATTACGTGAGGCGATTGCCCGCCATCTTGCCCTGTCGCGGGGGATTGATTGCGATGCCAGCCAGATTGTTATTACCGAGGGGGCTCTGGAAGGGGTGAATCTCTGCACGCAGTTGTTGAGCGAGCCGGGGGATATCGCGTGGATTGAAGATCCCGGCTATGCGGGGGCAAAGAGCGCGTTTGCGAAATCGGGATTAACGATGGTGGGCATGCCCGTGGACGACGAGGGAATGAACTGGGAAGGACAACCTGCAGCGCGCCCTGCACTTGTCTTTACTTCGCCTTCCCATCAGTTTCCCTACGGGAGCGTGCTGAGCGCGCGTCGGCGTTTGTCATTGCTGGCGCTGGCGCTCCAGCATAAGGCCTGGATTATCGAGGACGACTACGACAGCGAGTTTCGGTATTCCGGGGAACCGGTGCCAGCAATGCTGGGAATGGTCAACAACGCGCCGGTGGTTTATCTGGGAACATTCAGTAAAACGCTGTTCCCGTCGCTCCGAATCGGTTTTATGGTCATCCCACCGTCGCTGGCAAACGCGGCGCGTCCGGCCGTTGGTGCGTTATTGCGTGGGGGACATCGTGCGGAACAGCGTACGCTGGCGCTGTTTATTGAAGAGGGCCATTACGCTCGTCATCTTGCCGCCATGCGTCGGCTCTATCGGAAACGCTACCGGCAGCTGCGCGACGTGCTCAACGCGGAGCTACATGTCGCGCATCGTGTGCTGGCGGCGGAGGGCGGTATGCACCTGACGGTGGCGATTGACGGGATTAATGACAAGGCGATTGTTCAGCAGGCGAGGGCATTTCAGCTGGCCCCCGCGGCGTTAAGCGGGTACTACCTGACACCGAAGCAGGGGCAAACCGGTCTGGTACTGGGGTACGGTAATACCTCTGCTTCTCAATTTGCGTCAGGTATCCGACGCCTACAGACGCTGATTACACAGCAGCAGGACGGGAAAGCGTAAAGACGTCATAGAAAGAGAGCTGGCCTTTGGTTGAAACCATTTTCTGCAGCTTCTCTTTCTGCCCGGTCTCTACAGCTGGGGAGTGTAAAATGCTGTCGATCAATTCTGTCGGCACAAAGCGCGTGTTGTACCACTCGCCGTTATAGCAGACCCGGAAATCAAGCACGTCGATATCTTCGTAGCGGTAGCGGGGATTAACGTCGAAAAAGAAGAACGCGTTAAATACTACAAACAGCACAACGAGCAGCCAGACGGAGTCCACCAGGGTTTCGGATGTCAGCATCACCACAAGCGTTGCCAGCCCGGCAGCGTACATGGCGACAAACAGTCCCGGATGCTTGCGGATGAAGCTAATGCTAAAACGCGGGCGATTGTCGCGCTTTTCGCGGTGGTTAAGATCGTCGATGGTGGCGGTGAGCAGGCGCTGTATCTCGGTCATTTTCTGCCTTCATGATTGTTGAAAATACAGGGGATCCGCCTATTTTAGGGGAGCAACCAGGCTGAAAAAAGTAACAGTCAGGCGCTAAAAGACCATAACAGTTGGCTCCCCGGTATCTTAGAGCATCTTGATGATTTTTGCCGGATTGCCGCCAACGACAGCATTGGCCGGTACATCTTTTGTCACCACCGCGCCGGAAGCCACGACCACATTATCACCCAGCGTGACGCCAGGATTAATGACGGCGCGCCCGCCAATCCAGACGTTATTGCCAATGGTCACGGGCTTGCCAAACTCGACGCCGCTGTTGCGTTCATCGGGATCCAGCGGATGAGTTGCCGTGTAGATATGCACACCCGGTGCCAGCATGCAGTTGTCGCCGATATGAATAGGGCAGACATCCAGCATCACGCAATCGAAGTTAGCGTAAAATTCTTTACCCAGGTAAATGTTGTAACCGTAGTCACAGCGGAAACTCGGCTCGATATACGCGCCTGCGCTTTGTCCTAAAAGTTCCGCCAGAATGTTCTGGCGTTCAGTTTTCGCGTCGGGGGCGGTGTGGTTATAGCGGTGAATCAGATGGCGGGCTCGCAGCCGATCGCCCCGTAACGTCTCATCACCAGGGCGGTAATGTTCACCTGCAATCATCTTCTGTTTTTCTGTGCTCATTTAGGAACCTCTCTGGATATCATTACTGCAGAGTAATAGGGATAGGCCAGTAAGGGAACGTTCCCGGAAAACCTGTGTGATAAGAGTCACAACAATGTTGCGGATGAGCACGTTTTACACGGAGACCTGCTTTCGCACAGGGAGCGTAAGTCGAAAGGTGTATACAAACCAGAACGCGACGTAGAACCTCTACAGATACACGTTAAAGATTAACGAACAAATTTCCATACGGACGTTGGGATTTTGTCATACAGCTTATTCATGGTCAGCTCAGCGAGCCGATGGTCAGCGGCTGAATAAAATACAGCCAGTTCATTATCAGACAGCTCGTATTTATTTTTTTCGATGACACGTTCGAGCGTGTCTATTGACTGACAACGTCGCAAGCGCATCAAATAATCGACTTTTGTTAATGGTTTATCAGACATAAATTCACCTTAGTAATTGTAATAATTTTAACAGGAAAGACTAACCGGGTTTGCTCTGCTCACGTTGACGAAGCAGCGGAATAGCCGATTTCCCGATTTACGCCATTTTTGCAAATCCTGGGCGTTAATGCCGTAGCTACTGAACAACATAAAGGTGTCGTCCAGGTATTCGTCAATTTGCTCAATGAGCTTATTATCTTCATTGTACTTAATTTTATAATTAAGTGCGAAGGTTGCAATATGCTCTATCAGCTCGTTCAACTGTAAATTGATCGCAGACGTTGGGTCATTCACCCAGCCATGGTTACTTTCATCAAGATTGGCAAGGCAGTCATGGTACAAGGATTCGCAGAGAAATTTCAACTGCGCGATATCATGCCTTTTTGGCGAGTACTCGTCCATAGCGCATCCCCTTCTGAGTGATTTCTTACTCACCGAACATCATGTCGGGATGGATACAACATACTTAGCCGCACGGGTGCTGTGTTCCTGATAACTCTAACTATAAGCCACTCTGATCGAGATTTCACCGCGCTATTACGAAAAATTACAATTAAAACCTGATACTGCGAGCGTTTACGCAATTGCCCGGTCTGAACAGAACGTTTTTAACCGAATTAACACTGATTTTTTATCGCGTCCTTACGTTTCATTGATTTAGCGTAAACTGTCAGACGAAGACCAGATTCGGACTTTTCTTTGTTCGATAGTGATGCTAGGAATATTCCTAATAATTTACGCGGCGAAATGAAATTAAAAAAATCATGAATTCGCCGATTAAGTTTTCAGTTAATTATGATATGTCTTATTAAGATGACAGAAAATAAATAGCAGCACAATAAGCGTAATTTATGATTTTTTTGAAATGAAAAAGGCCGCAAATGCGGCCTTTTTATCATATGAAACCGGTATCAGTGAGGTTCTACCGAATGACTGTGCTCAACGTCTTCATTCTTACGGCTGAAGCGGCGGCGAACCACCACGAAGAACACCGGTACGAAGAAGATCGCAAGAACGGTCGCGGTGACCATCCCACCCATTACGCCGGTCCCTACTGCGTTCTGCGCGCCGGAGCCCGCACCGGAGCTGATAACCAGCGGCATTACGCCGAGGATAAATGCCAGAGACGTCATCAGGATTGGACGCAGACGCATACGAACGGCTTCGAGCGTCGCCTCAATCAGACCTTTGCCTTCTTTCTCCATCAGATCTTTGGCGAATTCCACGATAAGTATCGCGTTCTTCGCCGACAAGCCAATGGTTGTCAGCAGGCCCACCTGGAAGTAAACGTCGTTGGTTAATCCACGGAACGTTGCGGCAAGCAGCGCGCCGATAACCCCCAGTGGAACAACCAGCATAACGGAGAACGGAATCGACCAGCTCTCATACAGTGCCGCCAGACACAGGAAGACCACGATCAGTGAAATGGCGTACAGGGCAGGGGCCTGGTTCCCGGACAGACGTTCCTGATAGGACATACCGGTCCAGTCATAGCCGATACCTGCAGGCAGTTTACTGGCGAGTTCTTCCATCAGGTTCATCGCTTCACCGGTGCTTCGACCCGGCGCAGCCTGACCCAGGATTTCCATCGATGGCAAGCCGTTATAGCGTTCCAGACGCGGTGAACCGTATTCCCAACGCGAGGTTGAGAAGGCGGAGAACGGTACCATCTGCCCATCGCTGCCGCGAACGTACCAGTTGTTGATGTCGTTCGGCAACATACGGTACTGCGCCTCTGACATCACGTACACCTTCTTCACACGACCGCGGTCGATGAAGTCGTTGACGTAGCTACCGCCCCAGGCCGCGCCCAGTGTGGTATTGATGTCGCTGATGGACACACCCAGCGCCTGGGCTTTTTCCTGGTCGATGTCGATTTTATACTGCGGCGTATCTTCCAGACCGTTTGGACGCACGCCGACCAGCAGGTCAGGGTGTTTAGCCACTTCACCAAACAGCTGGTTACGCGCCTGAGTCAGTTTCTCGTGACCCAAACCACCCTGGTCAATCAGCTGGAAGTCGAAACCGGTCGCCGTACCCAGTTCAACAATCGCTGGCAGGTTAAAGGCGAAGACCATCGCATCTTTAATCTGCGAGAAGGTGCCCATGGCGCGGCCGGTAATCGCTTCAACTTTGTTCTCTTCGCCCGGACGTTCAGACCAGTCTTTCAGAGAAACGAAGGCGATACCGGTGTTCTGACCACGACCCGCAAAGCCAAAGCCGTTAACCGCAAACACGGATTCAACGTTGTCTTTCTCTTTGGTGAGGTAGTAGTCCGTCACTTCGTCCAGCACTTTCTGGGTACGCTCTTGCGATGCACCCGCCGGGAGCTGTGCCATCGTCAGGAACACGCCCTGGTCTTCATCCGGCAGGAAGGAGCTTGGCAGACGAACGAACAGGAAAGCCATGCCCACCACGATGATGATATAGAGCAGCAGATAACGACCGGTGCTGCGCAGGATGTTGCCCACGCTGTCGGTGTAATGGTGCGTGCTCTTATCAAACATGCGGTTAAACCAGCCGAAGAACCCTTTGTGCTCGCCGTGACCGCCTTTCTGAATCGGCTTCAGCATGGTGGCACACAGGGCAGGCGTCAGGATCAACGCCACCAGCACGGACAGCGCCATCGCGGAAACGATGGTAATAGAGAACTGACGGTAAATCGCACCGGTTGAACCCCCGAAGAAGGCCATCGGGATAAATACCGCAGACAGCACCATCGCGATACCGACCAGCGCGCCCTGGATTTGCCCCATCGATTTACGGGTTGCTTCCTTAGGCGGCAGGCCTTCCTCCGCCATGACGCGCTCGACGTTCTCTACCACAACGATGGCGTCATCCACCAGCAGGCCGATGGCGAGCACCATCCCGAACATTGTCAGGGTGTTTATCGAGTAGCCAAATATCGACAGGATTGCGAAGGTCCCGAGCAGAACAACCGGCACGGCAATCGTTGGGATAAGCGTCGCACGGAAGTTTTGCAGGAACAGATACATGACCAGGAAGACGAGGATGATCGCCTCAACCAGGGTTTTTACCACTTCGTGAATCGAGATTTTAACGAACGGCGTGGTGTCATACGGATATACGATTTTCAGACCTGACGGGAAGAAAGGTTCCATCTTCTTCAGCTCTGCACGGATAGCCGTGGCGGTGTCCAGGGCGTTAGCGCCTGTCGCCAGTTTGATACCCAGACCGGAAGCCGGTTTGCCGTTGAACTTCGCGATGATGTCGTAGTTCTCACCGCCCAGCTCAACTTTCGCCACGTCGCGCAGGCGAACCTGAGAACCGTCCTGATTCACTTTCAGCAGAATTTTGCTGAACTCATCGGCGGAAGTCAGACGCGTCTGTGCGATGATCGAGGCGTTAAGCTGCTGGCCTTTCACCGGCGGCGTACCGCCTAGCTGACCGGCTGCCACCTGGGCGTTCTGCGCTTTGATCGCGCTGATCACGTCAACCGGCGTCAGCTGGAAGTTGTTCAGCTTGTTCGGATCCATCCAGATACGCATCGCGTACTGGGAACCAAACAGCTGCACGTCACCCACACCGGAAGTACGGCTGATGGCGTCCTTCATGTTGGCGCCCACGTAGTCGGAAATATCCTCCTGCGTCATGGTGCCGTTGGTGTTGATAACGCCGACAACCATCAGGAAGCTACTGGACGATTTCTCGACGCTCACGCCCTGCTGTTGTACTTCCTGCGGCAGCAGCGGCATCGCCAGCTGCAGTTTGTTCTGCACCTGAACCTGCGCGATGTCAGCATCGGTACCTGACTGGAAGGTCAGGGTGATCTGAACTGTACCGGTGGAGTCACTGTTTGAGGACATGTACATCAGGTTATCGATACCGTTCATGTTCTGTTCGATAACCTGAGTCACGGTGTCCTGCACCGTTTTTGCATCAGCCCCCGGGTAGGTTGCGGAGATCGTCACCGCCGGTGGCGCAATCGTTGGATATTGCGCGACGGGCAGCTTCAGGATCGCAAGTCCCCCAGCTAGCATGATGATTATGGCGATCACCCACGCAAATATGGGGCGATCGATAAAGAAATTAGGCATGTCTTAACGGCTCCTGTTTAAGTTAAGACTTGGTTTGTTCTGACTGACCAGCGGCTGAAGCTTGTTGTTTATCGTCAGACTTCACTTCCTGTGCTTTAACCTGCGCGCCAGGACGAACTTTTTGCAAACCAGTGATAATCACGCGATCGCCATCTTTCAGACCTTCCGTCACCAGCCATTTATCGCCAATCGCCTGCGTAGCAGTGATATTGCGGGTTTCGACTTTGTCATCAGCCCCGACAACCAGTGCGCTCGCATCGCCGCGTGGCGTACGGGTCACACCCTGCTGTGGAACCAGAAGTGCGGTTGGATTCGTCCCTTCCTCCAGACGCGCGCGAACGAACATACCAGGCAACAGCGTGTTGTCCGGGTTCGGGAAAATCGCACGTAAGGTGATGGAACCGGTGGTCTGGTCGACCGTCACATCAGAGAATTCCAGTGTGCCTGACTGTGGGTATTTGATACCGTCATTGGTCACAAGCTCCACTTTGGCTTTGCCGTTTTCCTGTTGCAGCTTGCCGCTTGCGAGCTCTTGCTTCAGACGCAGGAAATCATTGCTGGACTGCGTAACGTCAACGTAGATCGGATCAAGCTGCTGCACGGTAGCCATCGCCGTGGCCTGACCGTTCTGCACCAGCGCCCCTTCCGTCACGGAAGATTTACCAATACGACCGCTGATAGGGGAGGTCACTTTGGTGTAGGCCAGGTTAATACGCGCGGTTTCGACGGCGGCTTTCGCGGCAACGACGGCAGCGTTGGTCTGCTGTGCATCCGCCAGCGCAGTATCGTAATCCTGTTGACTGATATACTGCGTACCGAGCAGTTTTTTATAGCGGCTCAGCGTGAGCTGGGAGATTTTGGCTGCAGCTTCAGCTTTCGCCAGATCGCCTTTCGCACTTTCATAAGACGCCTGATAGGTTGCTGGATCAATCTGATACAGAGACTCACCGGCTTTCACATCACCGCCTTCCGTGAAGTTACGTTTCAGGATAATACCGCTCACCTGAGGACGCACTTCCGCAATGCGGTAAGCACTCGTACGGCCTGGTAATTCTGTGGTGATTTGTAGAGGTTCAGATTTGAGCGTCACAACGCCTACTTCTGGCGCCTGCTGAGCTCCTTGTTGAGCCGGTTTGTCGTCACATCCTGTTAGCGCTAAGCTGCCTGAGAGCATCAGAACGACCGCCAGAGGCGTTAACCCTCTGTTTTTGTTCATATGTAAACCTCGAGTGTCCGATTTCAAATTGATCAAGGGTCCTGAGTCTAAAAACCCATTGCTGCGTTTATATTATCGTCATGCTATGGTACATACATTCACAAATGTATGTAAATCTGACTCCTGTAAATTCACTGACATATGGCACGAAAAACCAAACAACAAGCGCTGGAAACCCGACAACACATTCTGGATGTGGCGATTCGTTTGTTCTCTCAGCAGGGTGTGTCATCAACCTCGCTGGCGCAGATTGCTCAGGCCGCGGGCGTCACGCGGGGAGCGATTTACTGGCATTTCAAAGACAAGTCAGATCTGTTTGGTGAAATCTGGGAGCTTTCAGAATCCAACATTAGCGATCTAGAGACTGAGTATCGGGCAAAATTCCCCGACGATCCACTCTCAGTATTAAGAGAAATTCTAGTATATATCCTTGAAGCAACGGTAGTTGAAGAACGTCGCAGGCTAATGATGGAAATTATTTTTCATAAATGCGAGTTCGTGGGCGAAATGGCGGTCGTCCAGCAGGCGCAGCGTAGCCTGTGTCTGGAGAGCTATGACCGTATCGAACAGACGCTAACGCAATGTATTCAGGCAAAAACGTTACCGGCCAACCTGCTGACGCGACGCGCCGCCATCCTGTTACGTAGCTATGTCTCCGGGCTGATGGAGAACTGGCTATTTGCGCCACAATCTTTTGATCTTAAAAACGAAGCGCGTAGCTACGTCGCCATTTTGCTGGAGATGTTGCAATTTTGCCCGACGCTGCGTGACGAAACCCACTCCGTTCCTGCCTGACCGTCGCCAGGATTTATCCTGGAGGTTCATGTTCTTGCTATTCTGCTTTCAGCGGGCGTGATATTCTTCACGCCGGACTATTTTCGGTCATTTCTCACATCATACTCACGACTATGCTGCACACCAAACGCTCGCAACATCCTGTTCTTGCATTATTTTTTGCTATGCTGTTTTTCCTGGCTTCCGCGCCGCTTTCGTATGCTCGCGCAGATAACGCCAGCGATATCCCTTCGCGTGCCGATGTTCAGGCGCAGCTTGATACGCTGAATAAACAAAAAGAGCTGTCGCCTCAGGAGAAACTCGTCCAACAGGATCTGACGGAAACGCTGGAAACGCTGGATAAAATTGAACGCGTAAAAGCAGAAACGGCTCAGCTTCGCCAGAAGGTCGCGCAGGCCCCGGACAACATGCGCAAGGCGACTGAGGCGCTGAGCGCGCTGAGCGACGTCGATAACGATGACGAAACCCGCAAAACGCTTGCGACGCTCTCGCTGCGTCAGCTGGAGTCGCGTGTGGCGCAGTTGCTGGACGATCTCCAGACCGCCCAGTCCGATCTCGCCACCTATAACAGCCAGCTTGTCTCGCTGCAAACGCAGCCTGAGCGCGTGCAAAACGCGATGTACACCGCGTCTCAGCAGCTTCAGCAGATCCGCAACCGCCTGAATGGGACGGCTGTGGGAGATGGCGCGTTACGCGCTACGCAGCAAACGTTGTTGTTGATTCAGCAGACGTTGCTTAATGCGGAAATTGAACAGCAGCGTAAGAGCCTTGAAGGCAATACGGTGCTGCAGGATACGCTGCAAAAACAGCGTGATTACGTCACTGCCAACATTAATCGTCTTGAGCACCAGCTCCAGCTGCTGCAGGAGGCGGTAAACAGTAAACGCCTGACGCTGACGGAAAAAACCGCTCAGGAAGCCGTATCGCCAGACGAAACCGCCCGCATTCAGGCCAACCCGCTGGTGAAGCAGGAGCTTGAGCTCAACCATCAGCTAAGTGAGCGTCTGATTCAGGCCACCGAAAGCGGTAACTCGCTGGTGCAGCAGAATATTAAAGTCAAAAACTGGCTGGATCGCGCGCTGCAGGCGGAACGTAACATTAAAGAGCAGATTGCGGTTCTGAAAGGGAGCCTTCTGCTGTCGCGAATTTTGTACCAGCAGCAGCAGACGCTGCCGTCCGCCGACGAGCTGGAGGACATGACCAACCGCATCGCGGATTTACGTCTGGAACAGTTTGACGTCAACCAGCAGCGCGATGCGCTTTTCCAGAGCGATAACTTTGTCGCGAAAGTGGAAGAGGGCCATTCCAGCGAGGTGAACCCGGAGGTTCACGACGCGCTGCTGCAGGTCGTCGATATGCGTCGCGAGCTGCTCGACCAGCTCAACAAACAGCTGGGTAACCAGCTGATGATGGCCATTAACCTGCAGATCAACCAGCAGCAGCTGGTGAGCGTCTCGAAAAGCCTGCAGGAGATTTTGACCCAGCAGATTTTCTGGGTGAACAGCAACAAGCCGATGGACTGGGACTGGGTCAAATCCTTCCCTGAGACGCTGAAGTCGCAAATCAAGAGCATGAAAATCACCGTCAACTGGGAAAAGGCCTGGCCTGCGGTGATGATTGCCTTCCTTGCAGGCCTGCCGCTGTTGCTGATTGCGGGTCTGATCCGCTGGCGTTTGAAATGGCTGAAACAGTATCAGGCCAGGCTGGCGTCGGAAGTGGGACAACTGCGTAACGATAGCCAGCTGCACACCCCGAAAGCGATCCTGATTGACCTGATCCGCGCGCTGCCGGTCTGCCTGCTGATTCTGGCCGCCGGACTGATTCTGCTCACGATGCAGCTCAACGTCAGCGACCTGCTCTGGGCGTTCAGCAAAAAGCTGGCGCTGTTCTGGCTGGTGTTTGGTCTCTGCTGGAAAGTGCTGGAAAAAGACGGGGTGGCGGTGCGCCACTTCAATATGCCGGAACAACTTACCAGCCACTGGCGTCGCCAGATTGTGCGCATCAGCCTCGCGCTGCTGCCGCTGCACTTCTGGTCTGTCGTGTCTGAACTCTCACCGCTGCATTTGATGGACGACGTGCTGGGGCAACTGGTTATTCTGCTGAACCTGCTGCTGATTGCCGTTCTGATGTGGCCGATGTGCCGCGACAGCTGGCGTGATAAAGAGTCCCACAACCTTCGTCTGGCGACCGTAACGGTGCTGGCGATCATTCCGCTGGCGCTGATGGTGCTGACGGCAACGGGCTACTTCTATACCACGCTGCGCCTGTCAGGCCGCTGGATCGAAACGGTTTATCTGGTGATTGTCTGGAATCTGCTGTTCCAGACCGTGCTGCGCGGTTTGAGCGTGGCGGCGCGGCGTATCGCCTATCGCCGTGCGATCGCGCGCCGTCAGCATCAGGTGAAAGAGGGGGCAGAAGGCGCGGAGCCGCAGGAAGAGCCGACCATCGCGCTGGAGCAGGTCAACCAGCAAACCATGCGTATCACGATGCTGGTGATGGTGGCGCTGTTTGGGGTGATGTTCTGGGCCATCTGGTCTGATTTAATCACCGTCTTTGCGTACCTCGACAGCGTCAAGCTCTGGCAGTACAGCGGCACCGAGGCGGGTGTGACGGTGATGAAAAGCGTGACCATGGGCAGCCTGCTCTTTGCGCTGGTATCGCTGGTGGTCGCATGGGCGCTGATCCGCAACCTGCCGGGCCTGCTGGAAGTGCTGGTGCTGTCCCGCCTGAACCTGCGTCAGGGGGCGTCTTACGCCATCACCACTATCCTGAACTACGTGATCATTATCGCGGGTGCGATGACGGTCTTTGGTTCGCTGGGTGTTTCATGGGACAAACTGCAGTGGCTGGCGGCAGCGCTCTCGGTCGGTCTTGGTTTCGGCCTGCAGGAGATCTTCGGGAACTTCGTCTCCGGCCTGATCATACTGTTCGAACGTCCGGTGCGTATCGGCGATACCGTCACCATCGGCACCTTCTCCGGCACCGTCAGCAAGATCCGTATTCGTGCGACCACCATTACCGACTTTGACCGTAAAGAGGTGATCATCCCGAACAAAGCATTCGTGACCGAGCGCCTGATCAACTGGTCGCTCTCCGATACGACCACCCGCGTGGTGATCCGCCTCGGCGTGGCCTACGGTTCCGATCTGGACAAGGTGAAAGAGGTGCTGCTGAAGGCGGCGTCTGAACATCCGAAAGTCATGCACGATCCGGCTCCTGCGGTGTTCTTCACCACCTTCGGCCCGAGCACGCTGGACCACGAGCTGCGCCTGTACGTGCGTGAGCTGCGCGATCGCAGCTACACTGTCGACGAACTGAACCGCGCGATCGACCGCCTGTGCCGTGAAAATGACATTAACATCGCCTTCAACCAGCTTGAGGTTCACCTGCGTAACGAAAAAGGTGAAGAGCATACGGAAGTGAAGCGCGAGATTAAGGGTGACGATCCGACTCCGGCATAATCTATTTTCCCTCTGCTCTCAGGGGCGAGGGAACGATTTTCTCCCTCTCCCTCAGGGAGAGGGCTGGGGTGAGGGTAATTTCCCCTCAAAATCCCGTCGCACAATCTCCAGCGCCTTCAGCACCGTCTCCGCCGGGATCTCATGATTCTCCAGCAGCATAATCAAATCGACGGCCAGCTTGACCTCGTCGGGTGCATTTTCCAGTGACATCTTTGTGGCTCCTGTTAACGGGTCAAACGTTCAATGACGCGCTCGATCTCATCCCGCGCCTGTCGGCAGCGGGCAATACGGCCTTCGAGGGCGCTTATCTCGCGCATCAATAGCTGCTGCTCTTCCAGCGTTTCGCTGTTGTTCAGTCGGGCTTCGCGCTCGCGTTTCATCTCAAACAGGCGGCGTTCAAACTCCTGGTTCTCCAGCCGCTTGCGCTGCCATTTGCCGAGCCCCGGCGAGGCGCTGTCCCAGGCGCGCAGCGGCCAGGCGGCGATTTCGCGATGTAAAGCAGTAATCTGCTCGGCGAGATGCTCCGCCAGCCAGGCCACCTGTTCCTGCTGTGCGTTCTCCACCGCATGGCGTAACTCATCAAGATTCGTTTGCGTCTCCGCCAGATAATCCTGAATTAACGTGCTGCGGGTACGAAAAAGCTGTCGGTCAAAGCGCGGCTTCAGCGTGGCGTGTCCCATCAGCGGCGTGGCCTGCGCGCGCAAGGCGAACAGTTGATTTTGTAGCGTCTCAAGAAGCAAGGCTGTTTTCAAAACGCTCTCCAGTGGTAAAGTAGCCGTTCAGTTTGATAACGATTCGCATTATGCAGCGTACTATTTTAATCATCATTGGCTGGCTCGCGGTAGTGCTGGGCACGCTGGGCGTTGTTTTACCCCTGTTACCGACCACGCCGTTTATCCTGCTGGCGGCCTGGTGCTTCGCCCGTTCATCGCCGCGCTTTCACCACTGGCTGCTCTACCGCTCATGGTTTGGCGGCTACCTGCGGTACTGGCAAAAACACCGGGCCATGCCGCCCGGCGCGAAGCCGCGCGCGATCGCGGTGATCCTCATCACCTTCGCCATTTCATTATGGCTGGTGAAAATGATGTGGGTACGCATTCTGCTGCTGGCGATCCTGACCTGTCTGCTTATCTTTATGTGGCGGATCCCCGTGGTTGATGAAAAGCAACAAAAGCACTGAAGCCTCATCATGGCTGTTGCAATTATTGCGTACAGCCAGTAAATTCGACCGTTTTCGAGCACAGGTGCGCCTGGTTAAAGGTTAAGCAATTGTTACCTTTACCGACTCGTTGCGCGCCGTGAGTAACACTGTTTCACTTAGGCACAAACCGATGACCGCAACTGCACAGCAGCTTGAATTTCTGAAAAACAGCATCAAAAGCATCCAGGACTATCCAAAGCCTGGCATTCTTTTCCGTGATGTCACCAGCTTGCTGGAAGACCCGAAAGCGTACGCGCTCAGCATTGAACTGCTGGTGGAGCGTTATAAAAACGCCGGGATCACCAAAGTAGTAGGTACCGAAGCCCGTGGCTTCCTGTTTGGCGCACCGGTTGCGCTGGCAATGGGCGTGGGTTTTGTGCCGGTGCGTAAGCCGCGCAAGCTGCCGCGTGAAACCATTGCTGAGAGCTACGAGCTGGAGTACGGCACCGATCAGCTGGAAATCCACGTGGATGCCATCAAGCCAGGCGACAAAGTGCTGGTGGTGGACGATCTGCTGGCAACCGGCGGCACCATCGAAGCGACCGTGAAGCTGATCCGCCGTCTGGGTGGAGAAGTGACCGACGCGGCATTCATCATCAACCTGTTCGATCTGGGCGGCGAACAGCGCCTCGAAAAACAGGGTATTACCAGCTACAGCCTGGTGCCATTCCCGGGTCATTAATCCCGTTCCTCACAACCTCGCTCAATGAGTGAGGTTGTGATAGCATTCCCCTCCATAAATTCACCTTCCAGCGTTGCAGAGCCTGCCCATGAGTTATCAGGTGTTAGCCCGTAAATGGCGACCACAACCCTTTGCTGACGTTGTCGGTCAGGAACATGTGCTGACGGCCCTGGCGAACGGCTTGTCGCTAGGTCGTATCCATCACGCCTATCTTTTTTCCGGCACCCGCGGCGTCGGTAAGACCTCTATTGCCCGTCTGCTGGCGAAAGGCCTCAACTGCGAAACCGGGATTACCGCCACGCCGTGCGGCGTGTGCGATAACTGCAGGGAAATCGAGCAGGGGCGTTTTGTCGATCTGATTGAGATCGACGCCGCCTCGCGCACCAAAGTGGAAGACACTCGCGATCTGCTCGATAACGTGCAGTACGCCCCGGCGCGCGGCCGCTTCAAGGTCTACCTGATCGATGAAGTGCACATGTTGTCGCGTCACAGCTTCAACGCCCTGCTGAAAACGCTGGAAGAGCCGCCTGCACACGTGAAGTTCCTGCTGGCGACCACCGATCCGCAAAAGTTGCCGGTTACCATTCTGTCGCGCTGCCTGCAGTTCCACCTGAAGGCGCTGGACGTTGAGCAGATCCGCGCGCAGCTTGAACACATTCTCGATGAAGAGAAAATTGTCCACGAACCGCGCGCCCTGCAACTGCTGGCTCGCGCGGCGGACGGTAGCCTGCGTGATGCGTTAAGCCTGACCGATCAGGCGATTGCCAGCGGTGACGGCAAGCTCTCGACCGACGCGGTCAGCACCATGCTCGGTACGCTGGATGACGATCAGGCGCTCTCGCTTATCGAAGCGATGATTGCCGCCAACGGCGAACGCGTGATGTCGCTGGTAAACGCGGCTGCTGGCCGAGGCGTGGAGTGGGAGGGGCTGCTGGTTGAAATGCTCAGCCTGCTGCACCGCGTGGCGATGCTGCAGCTTTCTCCATCGGCAATCGGCGCGGATATGGCCGCCATTGAGCAGCGGATGCGTGAACTTGCCCGCACCGTGCCGCCTGCCGACGTACAGCTTTACTACCAGACGCTGCTGATTGGACGCAAAGAGCTGCCGTTCGCGCCGGACCGCCGGATGGGCGTTGAAATGACGCTGCTGCGCGCGCTGGCGTTCCACCCGCGCATGCCGCTGCCCGAGCCGGAAGTGCCGCGACAGTCCTTCGCGCCGGTCGCCCCGACCGCGGTGATGTCGCCGCAGCAGGTGCCGCCGCAGCCGACACCGCCGCCGCAAAACGTGCCGCTGTCGGATGCCACCAGTTCGGTACTTGCCGCACGCAGCCAGTTGCAGCGTGCGCAGGGAGTAACCAAACCAAAAAAGAGTGAACCGGCAGCGCCAGCAAGAGCGCGGCCGGTGAACAACGCCGCGCTTGAACGACTGGCCTCGGTAACGGAGCGCGTTCAGTCGCGTCCGGCACCGTCCGCGCTCGAGCAGAAAGCCCCGGCGAAAGAAGAGGCTTACCGCTGGAAGGCGACCACCATCACCGAAACGGTGAAGGAAGAGATCGCCACGCCAAAAGCGCTGAAGAAAGCGCTGGAGCATGAGAAAACCCCGGAGCTAGCCGCGAAGCTCGCCGAAGAGTCAATCGAGCGGGACGCCTGGGCCGCTGAGGTCAGCAAACTGCAGCTGCCGAAGCTGGTAGAGCAGGTCGCGCTCAACGCCTGGAAAGAGCAAGAGGGCAACCAGGTGCGTCTGCATCTGCGTCCGGGCCAGCGACATCTGAATTCCCCTGGTGCGCAAAAGGCGCTGGCGGAGGCGCTCACCGCATTGCAGGGTGCGCCGGTTGAATTGACTATCATTGAAGATGATAATCCCGCAGTGCGAACGCCGCTGGAGTGGCGCCAGGCCATTTATGAAGAGAAGCTCGCGCAGGCGCGCGAGTCAATTATCGCGGATAACAACATTCAGACCCTGCGCCGGTTCTTCGACGCCGATCTGGATGAAGAGAGTATTCGCCCCATTTGATCGTGAGTCTGACTTACGGTTGTAATCCTTAAACGTGAAAGAGAGAGAAGCCTATGTTCGGTGGAAAAGGCGGTCTGGGTGGCCTGATGAAGCAGGCTCAGCAGATGCAGGAAAAAATGCAGAAGATGCAGGAAGAGATCGCTCAGCTGGAAGTCACGGGTGAATCCGGTGCCGGTCTGGTAAAAGTGACCATCAACGGTGCGCACAACTGCCGCCGCGTGGAAATCGACCCAAGCCTGCTCGAAGACGACAAAGATATGCTGGAAGATCTGGTTGCCGCCGCGTTTAACGATGCCGCGCGCCGTATCGACGAAACCCAGAAAGAGAAAATGGCCTCTGTTTCCAGCGGTATGCAACTGCCGCCGGGCTTCAAGATGCCATTCTGATGCAAACCAGTCCGCTGCTCACGCAGTTAATGGAAGCACTGCGCTGCCTGCCGGGCGTTGGCCCGAAGTCGGCGCAGCGCATGGCGTTCACGCTTTTGCAGCGCGACCGCAGCGGCGGGATGCGCCTGGCGCAGGCTCTGACCCGCGCCATGTCAGAAATTGGTCACTGTGCGGATTGCCGCACCTTTACCGAGCAGGACGTGTGTAACATCTGTACGAACCCGCGTCGCCAGGAAAACGGTCAGATTTGCGTGGTGGAGAGTCCGGCGGACATCTACGCCATCGAACAAACCGGGCAGTTTTCTGGTCGCTACTTCGTGCTGATGGGGCATCTCTCCCCGCTGGACGGTATTGGCCCGGATGATATCGGTCTCGACCGCCTTGAACAGCGTCTTGAGTCCGAAACCATCAAAGAGGTGATCCTCGCCACCAACCCGACGGTGGAAGGGGAGGCAACCGCTAACTACATCGCCGAACTGTGCTCGCAGTACGGCGTTGACGCCAGCCGCATCGCCCACGGCGTGCCGGTGGGCGGCGAGCTGGAAATGGTCGACGGCACCACGCTGTCGCACTCTCTGGCCGGGCGTCACAAGATTATTTTCTGACCAAACGGAGGCTGCGCGCGTGGCCTCCGCTTGAAATTTTCCTCCCTTATCCCCATCTCTCACTCAACGTTTTACAACCCCATTAAATGGCATTGTTGAGGTCGACTTAGATGAAAGGACAAGAAACCCGTGGTTTCCAGTCAGAAGTAAAACAGCTTCTGCACCTGATGATCCATTCCCTGTATTCCAACAAAGAAATCTTCCTGCGTGAGCTGATTTCCAACGCATCCGATGCGGCGGACAAGCTGCGCTTCCGCGCGCTGTCTAACCCGGACCTGTACGAAGGCGACGGCGAGCTGCGCGTGCGCGTCTCTTTCAATAAAGAGAACCGCACCCTGACCATTGCCGATAACGGCATCGGGATGAACCGCGACGAGGTGATCGACCACCTCGGCACCATCGCCAAATCCGGCACCAAAGCGTTCCTCGAGTCCATGGGCTCTGACCAGGCGAAAGACAGCCAGCTGATCGGCCAGTTCGGCGTGGGCTTCTACTCGGCGTTTATCGTTGCCGACAAAGTCACCGTGCGCACCCGCGCGGCAGGCGAAAGCGCAGAAAATGGTGTGTTCTGGGAATCCAAAGGGGAAGGCGAATACACCGTTGATGACATCACCAAAGCGGATCGCGGCACCGAAATCACCCTCCACCTGCGTGAAGGCGAAGACGATTTCCTGAACGACTGGCGCGTGCGCGCCATCATCAGCAAATATTCCGACCACATCGCGCTGCCGGTTGAGATTGAGAAACAGGAAGAGCAGGACGGTGAAACCGTTGTCTCCTGGGAGAAGATCAACAAGGCGCAGGCGCTGTGGACGCGCAACAAGTCTGAAATTAAAGACGACGAGTACAACGAGTTCTACAAGCACATCGCTCACGACTTTACCGACCCGCTGACCTGGAGCCACAACCGCGTGGAAGGTAAGCAGGAGTACACCAGCCTGCTGTACATTCCGGCGCAGGCGCCGTGGGACATGTGGAACCGCGATCACAAGCACGGCCTGAAGCTCTACGTGCAGCGCGTGTTCATCATGGACGACGCCGAGCAGTTCATGCCGAACTACCTGCGCTTTACGCGCGGGCTGATCGACTCTAACGATCTGCCGCTGAACGTCTCCCGTGAAATTCTGCAGGACAGCACCGTCACCCGCAACCTTCGCAACGCGCTGACCAAACGTACGCTGCAGATGCTGGAAAAACTGGCGAAAGACGATGCGGAAAAATATCAGACCTTCTGGAAACAGTTCGGTCTGGTGCTGAAAGAAGGCCCGGCGGAAGACACCGCGAACGTCGAAACGATCGCCAAACTGCTGCGCTTCGCCTCTACGCATACCGACTCCTCCGCACAGACCGTGTCGCTGGAAGAGTACGTCTCCCGCATGAAAGAAGGGCAGGAGAAGATCTACTACATTACCGCCGACAGCTACGCGGCGGCGAAGAGCAGCCCGCACCTGGAGCTGCTGCGCAAGAAAGGCATCGAAGTGCTGCTGCTTTCTGACCGCATCGACGAGTGGATGATGAACTACCTGACCGAGTTCGACGGTAAATCCTTCCAGTCCGTGGCCAAAGCCGACGAGTCCATCGACAAGCTGGCGGATGAAGTGGACGAAAGCGCGAAAGAAGCCGAGAAGGCGCTGGAGCCGTTCGTTGAGCGCGTGAAAACACTGCTGGGCGACCGCGTGAAAGAGGTGCGCTTCACGCACCGTCTGACCGATACTCCGGCGATTGTCACCACCGATGCCGACGAAATGGGCACCCAGATGGCGAAGCTGTTCGCTGCGGCGGGCCAGGCGATGCCGGAAGTGAAATATATCTTTGAGCTTAATCCGGATCACCCGCTGGTGAAACGTGCGGCAGACACCCAGGACGACGCCCGCTTTGCCGAGTGGGTTGAACTGCTGCTGGATCAGTCCCTGCTGGCCGAGCGCGGCACGCTGGAAGATCCTAACCTGTTCATTAAACGTGTGAATGCGCTGCTGCTGGCGTAACTGACCACGCCTCCCCTGGTCTTCTCCCTCTCCCTGTGGGAGAGGGCCGGGGTGAGGGCACCAGACCGCACGAAGCAAAATTATCTCCCCCCGTTAACCGTTTCAGCCTTCCCGCCTTCCTTGAGCCACGCCCGTTCTGGTGGTATTGTTTAGCGCTTTTGAAAAATTGAAACGACATTTGAGGGGATTTTCGCAATGCGTATTATTCTGCTTGGCGCTCCGGGCGCGGGTAAAGGAACTCAGGCTCAGTTCATCATGGAGAAATACGGTATTCCGCAAATCTCCACCGGTGACATGCTGCGCGCCGCTGTTAAATCTGGCTCCGAGCTGGGTAAACAAGCGAAAGACATCATGGACGCAGGCAAGCTGGTGACCGACGAGCTGGTTATTGCTCTGGTCAAAGAGCGCATTGCTCAGGAAGACTGCCGTAACGGTTTCCTGCTGGACGGCTTCCCACGCACCATTCCTCAGGCTGACGCCATGAAAGAAGCGGGCATCAACGTGGACTACGTTCTGGAGTTCGACGTACCGGACGAGCTGATCGTTGACCGTATCGTTGGCCGTCGCGTACACGCTGCTTCTGGCCGCGTTTACCACATCAAATTCAACCCACCTAAGGTTGAAGGCAAAGACGACGTGACCGGCGAAGAGCTGACCACCCGTAAAGACGATCAGGAAGAGACCGTGCGTAAACGCCTGGTGGAATACCATCAGATGACTGCACCGCTGATCGGCTACTACACCAAAGAAGCGCAGGCGGGTAACACCCAATACGCCAAAGTCGACGGTACCAAAGCCGTGGCTGACGTACGTGCAGAGCTGGAAAAAATCCTCGGCTAATTGCACGTCTCTCACCCGGGTTCTCCGGGTGAGAAAAATTCTCATCTTACCTATTACAGCAATGGGTTTCGTTTAAACGCATTTCCGCTACAATTGACAACCTATCAAATGGTTAAGAGGCGTGAATGAGTCAGGCGAAAACCGGCATCCTGCTTGCCAATCTGGGCACCCCAGAAGCACCCACTCCAGCAGCGGTAAAACGCTATCTGCGACAGTTTTTAAGCGACACGCGCGTCGTGGATACCCCAAGATTGCTGTGGTGGCCCCTGCTGCGTGGCGTCATTCTGCCGATTCGTTCTCCGCGCGTGGCAAAGCTTTATCAGTCCGTGTGGATGGAAGAGGGCTCGCCGCTGATGGTGTACAGCCGCCGTCAGGAGAAAGCACTGGCCGCCCGCCTGCCGGATATGCCCGTCGCGCTCGGCATGAGCTATGGAACACCTTCGCTGGAAAGCGCAGTGGAAAACCTGCTCACACAGGGCGTTGACCATATCGTCGTGCTGGCGCTCTATCCACAGTATTCGTGTTCGACGGTAGCTGCCGTCTGGGACGAGCTGGCGCGCATTCTGAAGACGCGTCGCCGCATTCCTGCGGTGACCTTTATTCGCGACTACGCGGATAACGATCTGTACATCAAGGCGCTGGCCAGCAGCGCCCGCGCGTCGTTTGAAAAGCACGGCGAGCCGGATCTGCTGCTGCTTTCCTATCACGGCATTCCGCAGCGTTTCGCCAATGAAGGGGATGATTATCCGCAGCGCTGCCGCGATACCACCCGCGAGCTGGTCTCCGCCCTTGGCCTGCCGCCGGAGAAGGTGATGATGACCTTCCAGTCGCGCTTCGGCCGCGAGCCGTGGCTGACGCCGTACACCGATGAAACCCTCAAAATGCTGGGCGAGAAGGGCGTGAAGCACATTCAGGTGATGTCGCCGGGCTTCTCGGCCGACTGTCTGGAAACGCTGGAGGAGATTGCGGTGCAAAACCGGGAATTTTTCCTCGAAGCTGGCGGTGTGAAGTACGAGTACATTCCGGCACTTAACGACTCCCCTGAGCATATCGACATGATGGTCTCGCTGGTGACGAATAGCCGCTGATCGCGCTTGAGGCCGGGTTTGTGCTACCATTCCCGGCTTCTATTCCTTGCACAGTTCAGACCATGAAATTTCCCGGTAAACGTAAATCAAAACACTACTTCCCCGTTAACGCTCGCGATCCGCTCCTGCAGCAAATCCAGCCTGAAAATGAAACCAGCGCCGCATGGGTGGTGGGTATCGATCAGACGCTGGTGGATATTGAAGCCAAAGTGGATGATGCGTTTGTTGCGCGTTACGGTCTGAGCGCCGGGCATTCGCTGGTGATCGAGGACGATGTTGCCGAAGCGTTGTATCAGGAGCTGGTGCGTGAAAATCTGATCGCCCATCAGTTTGCCGGTGGCACCATTGGCAACACCATGCACAACTACTCCGTGCTGGCTGATGACCGTTCGGTGCTGCTCGGCGTGATGTGCAGCAATATCGAAATCGGCGGCTACGCCTATCGTTACCTGTGCAACACCTCCAGCCGTACCGACCTGAACTACCTGCAGGGCGTTGACGGCCCGATTGGCCGCTGCTTTACCCTCATTGGTGAGTCCGGCGAGCGTACCTTTGCCATCAGCCCTGGCCACATGAACAAGCTGCGCGCAGAGAGTATCCCTGAAGAGGTCATTGCGGGGGCCTCTGCACTGGTGCTCACGTCGTATCTGGTGCGCTGCAAGCCGGGCGAGCCGATGCCGGACGCGACCATGAAGGCGATTGAGTACGCGAAGAAGTACGATGTCCCGGTTGTCCTGACTCTGGGGACCAAATTCGTTATCGCCGACAACCCGGAGTGGTGGCAGGCCTTCCTGAAGGAACACGTTTCGATTCTGGCGATGAACGAAGAAGAGGCCGAAGCGCTGACCGGCGAAAGCGATCCGCTGCTGGCGTCTGATAAAGCGCTGGACTGGGTAGATCTGGTGCTCTGCACCGCCGGACCTGTCGGGCTGTACATGGCGGGCTTCACGGAAGAAGAGAGCAAACGCAAAACCCAGCATCCGCTGCTGCCTGGCGCAATTGCCGAATTCAACCAGTTCGAATTCAGCCGCGGTATGCGCCATAAAGACTGCACCAACCCGCTGCGTATCTACTCCCACATCGCGCCGTACATGGGCGGGCCAGAGAAGATCATGAACACCAACGGCGCGGGCGATGGCGCGCTGGCCGCGCTGCTGCACGACATCACCGCTAACGCCTACCACAAAACCAACGTGCCGAACTCCAGCAAGCATAAGTTTAGCTGGCTGACCTATTCGTCGCTGGCGCAGGTGTGTAAATACGCGAATCGCGTGAGCTATCAGGTGCTGAATCAGCACTCCCCGCGCTTAACGCGTGGCCTGCCGGAACGGGAAGACAGCCTCGAAGAGGCGTATTGGGACAGGTAAAAGAAAACCCCTCACCCTAACCCTCTCCCCATAGGGGAGAGGGAACTTGAACACCCTCTCCCCTATGGGGAGAGGGCTGGGGTGAGGGGGCCAGACCGCACCAAACTTACCCCGTAACAGCCTCTTCAACCGGCGCTTTCTCCAGCAGCGTCAGCATCGTGTTCGCAATCTCACGCTCGCCCATGACGACCTTATTCGCGCCGCGCTCGGTGATGTATTCCACCTCATCGTCATAATGCGCGCGGGCAATAATCTCGATGGTCGGACACTTCGCGCGCGCGGACGCGACAATCTCACCTGCCTCGTAGCCGTTCGGAATGGTCAGCAGCAGCCAGCGGGCGCAGTCCAGATGCGCCAGATTCATGATCTCTTCGTTTGCCGCATTGCCCAGCACCGCGCGAATGCCGCGTTCGCGCAGTTCGTCAACGCGTGTGCGTGAGGTTTCAATCACCACCAGCGGAATGCCCTGCGCCATCAGCTTCTCACCGAGCAGGCTGCCCACGCGGCCAAAGCCAACCAGCAGCGCGTGATTGCAGATATCCACCGGGATCTGCTTCTCTTCTTCGATAGCCTCTTCCAGCGTCTGCTCTTCCAGGGTTTCCGTTTTATCGAGGTATTTTTCCAGCAGGGCAAACAGCACCGGGTTCAGCATGATGGAGAGGATCGCCCCCGCCAGCACCAGATTCTGACCGGCCTGCGGGAGGAGATTAAGCGCCATGCCGAGACCGGCCAGAATAAACGCGAACTCACCAATCTGCGCCAGGCTGGCGGCAATGGTCAGCGCCGTACGCGGCGAGTGGCCAAACATCCGCACCAGGAAGAAGGCGGCAACGGACTTACCAAAGATAATGATCGCCAGCGTGCCCAGCACTGCCAGCGGCTGCTGGATCAGAACCAGCGGGTCAAACAGCATCCCGACGGAGACGAAGAACAGCACGGCGAAAGCGTCACGCAGCGGCAGCGTGTCGTGCGCCGCGCGGTGGCTTAATTCAGATTCGTTCAGCACCATCCCTGCGAAGAACGCGCCCAGCGCAAACGAGACGTCGAACAGCTCAACGGCACCAAAGGCGATACCCAGCGCCAGAGCGAGTACCGAAAGGGTGAACAGCTCGCGGGAACCTGTCGCCGCAGTGCGGGACATGATCCACGGTACCAGACGGCGGCCCACCAGCATCATGATGGCGATAAAGGCCACAACCTTACCGATGGTGATACTCATATCCAACGCCAGCGAGGCGAAGCCGAGGTTATCTTTTTCCATCATCCCGGCGACGGCGGGCAGCAGCACCAGCGTTAACACCATCACCAGATCTTCAACGATCAGCCAGCCTATTGCGATTTGCCCGCGCTGACTGTCTATCAGCTGTCTCTCTTCAAGCGCGCGCAGCAGCACCACGGTACTGGCGGTTGAAAGACACAGCCCAAACACGATGCCGGTCATCAGCGACCAGCCCAGTACCGCTGAAAGCGCCATTCCCAGCAGCGTCGCCACCCCTATCTGGGCGATCGCTCCCGGTATGGCGATAGACTTTACCGCCATCAGGTCCTTCAGTGAAAAATGCAGACCGACGCCAAACATCAGCAGAATCACGCCTAATTCCGCCAGTTCTGGAGCCAGTTTGGTATCCGCCACGAAACCCGGCGTAAAAGGACCCGCCAGTACACCCGCTAACAGATAGCCGACAAGAGGAGAAATACGCAGTTTATTGGCAATCATGCCAAGGATAAAAGCGAGCACAAGTCCACCAACAATGGTGGTGATAAGCGGTGTGGCGTGGTGCATTCCGTCTCCTTTCGCGGTGAGTGTTCCATTTTTGGCATAAATACCAAAAGACCAGGTAATAGTTTATGACAATTTTTACCCTTATGTTTATGAATAATTGTTGAAGTTTGAATAAAAGAGCAATAAGCGTGAAAAAAAGCCCTTTTGGACAAGTTTGAGGGGGGAGGTGAGAAGAAACCCTTATGGCATAAGGGGGCAAGGTCGCCAGAGTTTAACTTTGGCGACCCCTAAATTACGCTTTATGACGGTTATCAGGCAGGAATATGGTCAATATCCCCAGAAGTGGCAGGAAAGCACAGATTTTGTAGACCAGGAAGATGCTGGTGTGATCTGCAACCATGCCCAACACCGCCGCACCAAGGCCGCCCATGCCGAAGGCAAATCCGAAAAAGAGCCCGGAAACCATACCGATACGCCCCGGTAACAGCTCCTGTGCGTAAACCAGAATGGCCGAGAAGGCAGAGGCCAGAATAAAACCAATAATGACGGTCAAAATCCCCGTCCACTCCAGGCTTGCGTAGGGCAAAATAAGCGTGAAGGGTGCAACACCGAGGATTGAGCCCCAAATCACATATTTACGCCCGATTTTGTCACCGACAGGCCCGCCAATCACCGTTCCTGCTGCCACCGCAAACAGGAAGGAAAACAGGTGGAACTGCGCGTTTTGTACCGATAATCCGAATTTTTGCATCAGATAAAAGGTGTAATAGCTGCTGATGCTCGCCATATAGAAGTATTTCGAGAAGATCAGTACCAGCAGCACGCTTACGGCCAGGATAATCTTGTTACGGGGAAGGGGATTGATAACCTTTGCTACAGGTTTGCCCTTGTTCACGCGATGCTGAGCGGCATACCAGCGGCTGATCTGTGCCAGCACGACAATCGCCAGCAGCGCGGCCAGCACAAACCACGCCACGTTGCCTTTGCCGTATGGGGCGATGATCACCGCGGCCAGCAGTGGGCCGAGGGAACTGCCAAAGTTACCGCCTACCTGGAACAGGGACTGCGCCAGCCCGTGACGACCACCGGAGGCCATACGCGCCACGCGGGAGGATTCCGGATGGAAGACGGACGAGCCTGTCCCCACCAGCGCGGCGGCGATAAGCACCGCTTCAAAGCTGCCCGCCATTGCCAGCAGCACCAGCCCGCTCAAGGTGAAGCACATGCCAATGGGGAGCGACCACGGCATTGGGTATTTATCCGTCCAGTAACCGACCACCGGCTGCAGTAGCGAGGAGGCCATCTGGAAGGTGAGGGTGATCATCCCGATCTGTACGAAGGTTAACGAGAACTCGGACTGCAGCAGCGGGTAGATTGCCAGGATCAGCGACTGGATCATGTCGTTGAGCAGGTGCGAGAGACTGATTGCGCCTAAAACTTTAAAGGAAGTGCGCGATTTTGGCGGCGACGCCGGAGCGCCCGGGACGGGCTGGGTTGATTCACTGATTGCCATAAATACCACGTCGATTTGTTATGAGAAATGCAGGGTGTAATTATTATCCGACTAACATACCCGTCCGTGACATTTGAAGAAAGTCGCAATTCTGAAAACTTATTTGTCTATTCTTGTGAGTCACTGTAATTTTTGCGTTTGTCTATTGGTCAGGGAGAGAGATGATGAAGTTAATGAAGCGTGGCGTCGCGCTGGCGTTGATAGCGGCCTGGGGGCTGACAAGCCTGCCCGCACAGGCGTATGAAAAAGACAAAACCTATAAAATTACCATTCTGCATACCAACGATCACCACGGTCATTTCTGGCGCAGTGAATACGGGGAATATGGCCTGTCGGCGCAAAAAACGCTGGTGGACGGTATTCGCAAAGAGGTCGCCGCAGAAGGCGGTAGCGTGCTGCTGCTCTCGGGCGGGGATATCAATACCGGCGTGCCGGAGTCTGATTTACAGGATGCCGAGCCTGACTTTCGCGGCATGAATCTGATTGGCTACGACGCAATGGCTGTCGGCAACCATGAATTCGATAACCCGCTGAGCGTGCTGCGCCAGCAGGAGAAGTGGTCTAAATTCCCGTTCCTCTCTGCCAATATTTATCAGAAAAGCACCGGCGAACGCCTGTTTAAACCCTGGGCGCTGTTTAAGCGTCAGGACTTAAAAATTGCGGTCATTGGCCTCACTACCGACGACACGGCCAAAATTGGTAACCCTGAGTTCTTCACTGATATCGAATTCCGTAAACCGGCAGACGAAGCGAAGCTAGTGATTCAGGAATTGCAGCAGAACGAAAAACCGGACGTGATTATCGCCACCACCCACATGGGCCACTACGATAACGGCGCGCACGGCTCCAATGCGCCGGGCGACGTCGAGATGGCGCGCAGCCTGCCTGCGGGCTCGCTGGCAATGATTGTGGGCGGTCACTCGCAGGATCCGGTATGTATGGCGTCCGAGAATAAAAAGCAGGTGGACTACGTGCCGGGCACGCCGTGCGCGCCGGACCGTCAGAACGGTATCTGGATCGTACAGGCGCACGAGTGGGGTAAATACGTAGGGCGCGCAGATTTCGAGTTCCGTAACGGCGAGATGAAGCTGGTCCACTATCAGCTTATCCCGGTCAACCTGAAGAAGAAGGTGACCTACCCGGACGGAAAAAGTGAGCGCGTACTCTACACGCCTGAGATTGCAGAGAACCAGCAGATGCTCTCCCTGCTGACGCCGTTCCAGAACAAAGGCAAGGCGCAGCTGGACGTGAAAATTGGTACGCTCAATGGCCGCCTGGAAGGGGACCGCAGCAAAGTCCGCTTCGTGCAAACCAACATGGGCCATCTGGTGCTGGCGGCGCAAATAGCGCGCACTGGCGCTGACTTTGGCGTAATGAGCGGCGGCGGCATTCGTGATTCCATCGAAGGTGGAAACATCACCTATAAAGACGTGCTGAAGGTACAGCCGTTCGGCAACGTGGTGGTCTATGCGGATATGAGCGGGAAAGAGGTGATTGACTACCTCACCGCCGTGGCGCAGATGAAGCCGGACTCGGGCGCCTACCCGCAGTTTGCGAACGTGAGTTTCGTCGCGAAAGACGGCAAGCTTAACGATCTGAAGATCAAGGGCGAACCGGTTGACCCGGCCAAAACGTACCGCCTGGCAACGTTAAGCTTTAACGCCACGGGAGGCGACGGCTATCCGCATATTGATAATAAACCGGGCTATGTGAATACCGGCTTTATCGACGCGGAAGTGCTGAAGCAGTTCATAGAGCAGAATTCACCGATTGACGTGAATGCGTATGAGCCGAAAGGTGAGGTGAGCTGGCAGTAGTGCTGTGCGGCCTGATGCCCTCACCCCAACCCTCTCCCACCGGGAGAGGGCGCGAACACAAAAAACGGTAACGCCTGTTACCGTTTTGCTTTTACCTCGTAGCCGCCACCCGGCTTTTTCGTCTACTCCCGGCGCGCAATATCCGCAAACTTCGCGTCCAGCATTTTCGCCAGATCGCCCGCGGCCAGTTCGATATCCAGCCCGCGCTTGCCGCCCGAAATATAGATCGTCTCAAATTCCTGTGAAGGTGCATCGATCAGCGTCGGCAGCCGTTTTTTCTGCCCGAGCGGGCTGATCCCGCCCACCAGATATCCGGTAGTGCGTTGCGCAACCATCGGATCCGCCATATCGACCTTTTTTGCCCCCAGCGCTTTGGCGACCTTTTTCAGATCCAGCTGCCCGGCGACGGGCGTTACCGCCACGGCGAGATGTTTCATATCACCGTTCACCGCGACCAGCAGCGTTTTATAGACCTGGTCAGCGTTCAGCCCCAGCTTGCGCACCACTTCATCACCAAAATTGGTTTCATTCGGATCGTGATCGTAAGTATGGATCCGGAAAGAGATTTTGTTTTTTTCGAGTAATTTAACGGCGGGAGTCATAGCTATCCTTCTTACGACAGACATTTTATGCCAACAGCATACGCCTGACGTTTGTCTAAAAAATAGCACCATCTTGCGCAATAGTATTGGCAGTGATGGTCACTTTGAGCGACAATCGGCTCAGCCGAAGGTCTCCTTCGGTATAATAAAAACGATGAAATTCCTCTTTGACGGGCCAATAGAAATATTGGCCATTTTTTTTATTTCAGCAGCGACGGCAGATTCCCTTCCCCATACAAATGCAGCGCGCCGACCGCGACGACATACCGCCCGGCAGGCAGGGCATGCAGCGTTTCTCGCCACGCCTGATTGCGCGCGTTCATCAGCACATCATACAGCGATTCACTGAACGTAGACGGCAGCACAAGCTTACTGTCCGTCGGCGGCGCATCCAGCCACCAGCCAATCATGGTTTGCAGCAGACGGGCATTGGTGTGCCAGTGGGTCAGGGTGTCATCCAGCAGGATCAGACCGTCATCGGGAAGCTGCCGCAGCAGACCGATCTGGCTGTCCGTGCCTTCCAGTTCAATGATCGGGAGATTGCGCACTCTTGCCGTATTCAGCAGCTGATAATCAATGCCGTAATCACCGCGCAAGCCCAGACGCTGTGCCTGCGTCGCCTGCAACACCATGGCAATTTGCCAGAGCGGAAGGGTGTCCAGCATGGCGAGCGATACACCGGTTTCATCCGCGAGCCGCGTCAGTTCGGTAAGCTGGGCTTCGCTGAGACGTTCCGCAAGAGGACGGTCGCTCTCCAGACCCGCAAAGGGGGATTCATGGCCCGAAATATCCGCCTCGACGACCAGCGCGTCGGCATTCTTCAGCAGTTTTATCAGGCCAGCGGGCAGCGGGGACATATCCTGCGTCCCCATATGGATGCTTCCTACAAGGTGCAGGTGTTGCCCGCCCGGAAGTGAGATATCCATACCGGGCCAGGCATAACGTCGGGGAAAGAGGGCGCGAAACGATGCTTTTATACGATTAAACAGACTCATACGCGCTCCATGACCGAAAGGATCATGCTAGCGCGTACGAGAACAAGGTTCAATCTTTCGGTTTAAACCGCAGCAGACGGTTGGCGTTGCTCACCACGGTAATGGAGGAGAGCGCCATTGCCGCCCCGGCGACCACCGGGTTCAGCAGCGCGCCCGTCAGCGGCCATAAAATCCCGGCGGCAATCGGAATGCCGAAGACGTTATAAATAAATGCCCCGAGCAGGTTCTGCTTCATGTTGCGCAACGTGGCCTTCGAAATCGCCAGCGCATCCGCAACGCCCATCAGGCTGTGGCGCATCAGGGTAATGGCCGCCGTTTCAATCGCGACATCGCTCCCGCCGCCCATGGCAATACCCACTTCTGCCTGCGCCAGCGCCGGTGCGTCGTTGATACCGTCACCGATCATGGCCACCTGACGGCCCTGACTTTGCAGGTTCTTGATGGCATCCGCTTTTCCGTCCGGCAGTACGCCTGCAATGACGTCATCAATACCCGCCTCTTTGGCGATGGCGTTGGCCGTTGTTGGGTTATCCCCGGTCAGCATCACCAGACGATAGCCCGCACGGTGCAGACGTTTTAAGGCATCCACGCTGTCCTGGCGCAGGGGATCGCGCACCGACAACATGGCGACGGCTTTACCGTCTACAGCGAGCAGTACGGGCGTTGCGCCCTGTGATGCCTGAGCAATCAGTTCGCCTTCCAGCGATGAAGTATCAATTCCGTTTTCATTGAGCAGCGCCTGATTCCCCAGCAGCAGCGTGTGGCCGTCGGCTTCGCCGCTCACCCCGAGCCCGCGCAGGGTGCGGAAGTTACTGACCTGCGGCAGGGTAGCGTCACTGGCTTTAGCGAGAATGGCGCGGGCCAGCGGGTGGCTGGACCCTTGCTCCAGCGCGGCGGCGAGACGCAGCGCGTCAGCCTCTGAGAAGCCAAGAGTATGCACCGCCACGACCTGCGGTTTCCCTTCGGTCAGCGTACCGGTTTTGTCAAAGACCAGCGTGTCCAGGGTGCTTGCACGCTGCAGGGCATCGGCATCACGCACCAGCACGCCAAACTCGGCGGCACGTCCGACGCCGGAGATGATCGACATCGGCGTCGCCAGGCCAAGGGCACACGGACAGGCGATGATAAGCACCGTGGTGGCAATCACCAGGGTATAGACGATTTGCGGTGCTGGCCCAAATAAATACCAGATTGCCGCGCTCAGCAGAGCAATACAGACCACCACCGGAACAAAAACGGCGGAGATTTTATCGGCAAGTTTGCCGATTTCGGGCTTACTGCTCTGTGCCTGGCGCACCATGCGGATAATGCGCGACAGCGTGGTATGGCTGCCGACCGCGCTGGCGCGGAACAGCACGCTGCCGTCCTGGACGACCGTGCCTGCGTGCACGTTATCGTCCTGGGATTTTTGCTGCGGGATCGGTTCCCCGGTCAGCATGGCTTCATCGAACCAGGCTTCGCCCTGGAGAATTGCGCCGTCAACCGGAACGCGATCGCCCGTCGTCAGGCGCAGCGTCATGCCGGGCTGCACGTCAGCCAGCGGGACGCTTTTTTCACCCTCGTCGGTCACCACGCGTGCCGTCGGCGGGGTTAAATCAAGCAATCTTTCCAGCGCTTTCGAGGAGCGCTGACGGGCGCGGGCTTCGAGCATATGGCCTAAGTTAATCAGGCCGATAATCATCGCGCTCGCTTCATAATAGAGATGCCGCGCTTCCATCGGGAACCACTGCGGCCAGACGTTCACGCTCATGGAATAGAGCCACGCTGCACCGGTCCCGAGCGCTACCAGCGTATCCATCGTCGCGGTGCGGTTTTTCAGGCTCTTCCAGGCGCTGGTATAGAAATGTCCGCCTGCAAAGACCATCACGGCGAGCGTGATCGCACCAATCCCCAGCCACAGCGTGCGGTTGTCGTCGGTGACCATCATGTTGTCACCGAGCATGCCCCACACCATCACCGGAATACCCACCAGCAGCGCAACGATGGCCTGCCAGCGGAAGCGTTTCATGGTGGCGACAGCCGTTTCCTGCTGGCGCTCGCGGCGTTTGATGTCATCTTCAATCGCTTCCGCGCCGTAGCCCGCTTTCTCTACGGCCTGGACTAAATCTGCGGCGGAGGCGCTGCCCATAACCAGCGCAGTGCGCTCCGCGAGGTTTACCCGTGCCTGTGCGACGCCCGGTACGGCCTGCAATGCATTTTGTACCCGGGAGACGCAGCTGGCGCAGCTCATGCCGTTGATCAGCAGCTGTTGGCTGTCGTCAATATCATCCGCTACCGGAAGCTCAGGAGTGGCCGCTGTCAGTGCTTCCGACGGGGATGATGACTCTGCCAGCGGTTTAGCCTTTGGGTGGCTTAACTCCGCCCCGTAACCGGCCTGCTTGATGGTATCGATCAGCGCATCCGCGCTGGCGCTGCCGATCACGGCGGCATGATCGATAGTCACGTCAGCGCTTTCAACGTCAGGACGCTGTTCCAGGCTTTCTTTAACGCGTTTGACACAGTGGCCGCAGGAGAGGCCGTCCAGCGTCAGGTCGATAGTGTGAGACATAACAAAACTCCCGTATAATGTTCTGGTCAATTGTTGACCTTCACTCTGCTTTTCGCTAACTGTTATGAAGGTTAAACCTTCCATCAAGGGGAAGGTCAAGGGGGAAATGTGAATATCAGTGACGTTGCGAAAAAAACCGGCTTAACCAGCAAAGCGATTCGCTTTTACGAAGAGAAAGGGCTGGTCACGCCGCCGCTGCGCAGTGAAAACGGCTACCGCAGCTACACGCAGCTGCATCTTGATGAACTGACGCTGCTGCGCCAGGCAAGACAGGTGGGGTTTAATCTGGAAGAGTGCGGCGAGCTGGTTAACCTGTTTAACGATCCGAAGCGCCACAGCGCCGATGTGAAAAAGCGCACGCTGGAAAAAGTGGCGGAGATTGAACGCCACATTGTAGAACTGCAGGCGATGCGCGAACAGCTTCTGGGGCTGGCGGACTCATGCCCGGGCGATGACAGCGCCGATTGCCCGATTATCGACAACCTTGCTGGCTGCTGTCACCGTAAGGCGCATGCTTAACAGGCTTTCACCCGCAGGGTAATGCCTTCCACCGCAATGACCTCGACCTGAGTACCGGCGCTGAGGTCATCGTCGGCTACCACCGGCCACGAGCTGTCGCCCACCCGCATGTGCCCGCGTCCGTTCACCAGTGCGCTGTCGAGCGTAAAACGCTTGCCGACAATCTGCTGCCCGCGCTGATTAAGGTGGGCGTCTGCCGGTTTCTGATCTTTCACCTGCCGATTCAGCCAGCGCCACCACAGCCACGCGGCCACCAGCGTGAGCACTGCAAACAGTGCACCCTGCCACTCCCAGCCGACAGGCAGCAGCCAGACGACCAGCCCGGTAATGACTGCGGCAACGCCGCTCCAGAGCAGGTAGCCGTTGCCGCCCAGCATCTCCGCCGCCAGCAGTAAGCCTCCGAGGCTTAGCCAGAAGGCATGAGGATGTGCAACGATCAGCTCAATCATTTTTTACGCTCGTTTCCACTGTCTTTGATCAGCTCGGCAATACCGGCAATCGACCCCATCAGGCTGCTGGCATCCAGCGGCATCATCACCACTTTACTGTTGTTCGCGGAGCCGATCTCTTTCAGCGCATCGGTATATTTTTGCGCGACGAAGTAGTTCACGGCCTGGATATCACCGGCGGCAATCGCCTCGGACACCATCTGCGTCGCACGGGCTTCCGCTTCGGCCGAACGTTCACGCGCTTCTGCCTGTAAGAATGCGGACTGACGATCGCCCTCGGCTTTCAGGATCTGCGACTGTTTTTCCCCTTCCGCTTTGAGGATCTCGGCCTGACGCACCCCTTCGGCTTCCAGAATGTAGGCTCGCTTGGTTCGTTCGGCTTTCATCTGGGCGTTCATGGAGGCGATCAGTTCAGCCGGTGGGCGCACGTCGCGGATCTCAATACGGGTGACTTTGATCCCCCACGGATTCGTCGCTTCATCGACAATATGCAGCAGGCGGGTATTGATGCTGTCGCGCTGGGAGAGCATTTCGTCCAATTCCATGGAGCCGAGCACGGTACGGATGTTGGTCATCGTCAGGTTGACGATCGCCAGCTCCAGGTTGCTCACTTCATAGGCCGCTTTAGGCGCATCAATCACCTGAATAAAGCAGACGGCATCAATGGTGACGTTGGCGTTGTCTTTAGAGATGATCTCCTGAGAAGGAATATCCAGCACCTGCTCCATCATGTTGATCTTACGACCAATGCGGTCCATGAAGGGAACAATCAGGCTCAGGCCCGGCTGCAGCGTATTGGTATAGCGGCCGAAGCGCTCTACGGTCCATTGATAACCCTGAGGCACAATTTTGACGCCTGCGCCGACAATGACCAGCGCAACAAAAATAAGGACAGGAACAACGATGAGCATAAAACCTCCTGTTTTGAATGCTGTGATGAGAAAAGTGCGTGTTTATTGTTCGTAAGTATATCGGCTATCAGGGGGAAATTCGCCCCTGTAAAGAGGTGGGAGACGGATTATTGAGGTAAGCCCTGCAGGATGGCAGGGCTTGAAGGATTAATTTACGGAATGGGAGTAGGTGAAATCGGCAATAAAGCTATCACTGGCCTCGGCGATGGCTTTTGATAATCCCTGATAGTAGTTTTCCAACCCGATAGCTTCTATTTGCTGTATTTGTTCGCGAATCGGGGCGCAGAAAAGCACTGAGTTACCTGCTTCAACACGCTTGTTGTTTGGCGGGAGATCGCCTGCGATAGCTTTAAACCAGGTTCTGATCCCCTGTTTTAAGGCATGTGGGGCTTTTGACAGGTTATCCATTCCGGTCAGCACCTGTAATGTCGGGAATTCATTAGCAAGAACGGCAGTTTTCATCCGCTCAAAGAACTGGCTGAACAGCTCGAACGAGCCAAGGTCCATCACGCGCGGTTTGGTCGTTTTCCCGTTCTTGTTACCAATTTTACTTGCTGAAGGGGCCGTGGCAGGCATCGCATTGACTTTTTCCAGTTCCAGCCCGAATAACAGATTACAGTGCGCGCGGCGCTCTTTTAGGGGGTAGGACATCAGCACATCGATAAATTGGGTGGCTTTCACATCAGCCAGATCGTGGTTGATGAGCCACTGCGTGCGAGAAAATTCGGCTGGAGAGACGAACCATTCAGGGATTTCGTTAAAACGTTTCGACTTTCCTTTGCCATCAAACTCCAGGAACTGTGTCCCGTTGTCGAAGGCGAAATAGCAATTTTTGAAGCTGCCGATAGTGGTATTGACGATGAGGGCTTTCTTAACAAAGTCGACAACTTCTGCACCGATGACAAAACTTGTGAGTTCTGAAGAATTGATGACTTCCATTAATGTTTCTACATCAGGAACGCCTGGCTTCAGCGAAGAGAACTCATAAAAGATATGTGTCATGTTGCATACTTCCTATAGTTATAAGCGTGACAATTTGTCTGCGAAAAATTCTAACACCACTCATTGCAAGAGGCTATTAGCTCAGGGTGCGGTAACTCAGGCAAGATCACAAATGGAAGATTTATATTACTTTCAATGTCAACATGTCAAAAACAGTTGACATTTCAGTGACTGATTTATGTACAGAAGTGTCTGCTTCCCATTCTGAGTAAGTGAATACTTCAAGTACGTTTAACAATGAGTGTTAGCAGCAATAAAAAAGCCGCCTGAGCGGCGGCTTTGGTGTAGAGATCAATAAGAAAATGTGTACAGGTTAGTTTTTCAACATTTCCAAAAGATATCTTCTACTGGAATTAGAAATCTCCCGAAATGCCGGCGCCTGCCATCCATCCACTGTCGAAAGAGGTGGATGCCTGCATATTCACGGCAACGTGGCTTGTCAGGCCTTTTTGAAGCCCGCCCGCCAGTGCTGCACCGTCGCCATTAGCGGTTCCGGTAGATAATGCCCATGAGTTGTCGGAATGGTAGTGGAGGCTCGACATCGCTGCCGCGTTGTTCAGGCCACGCTTCAGCTCGTCGCGAGTATCATCAATCTCTTTTGCGTTACGATCGATGGCTTTGCTGTTGCCATCAATTCGTTGGCTATTGCTCTGGATCCGCTGACTATTGTTGTCTATACGCTGACTATTATCCGCAACCTGACGGCTATTTGCCTGACTAACGTAGTAGCTATTAACCTGATTGATAGCGACTACATTGTAGGTTGAGCCAGCGGTCTGGCTGGTGGTGGTACTCTTTGGTGCGACAGCTGTAGCGGTTTGCTTTGCTGTATTGTCAGCTTTGCTGATCATGACAATGCCCGACGTAGGCTGCGTGGTTGGGTCGATAATAGTCACGCTACTCTTGTACGGCGTTTGCGGATTGATTACAGCATTTTTCGGCAGACCTGGAGAAAGGGTTGTTGGCTGCGTTTTCGTCACCACAATTTGTGTCGTCATATTTGTTGGTGCGGCAGTGAGTACATTTTTTTTATTCGGGACATTTTGAGAGATCGGTCCCGGGGTGTTCATCGGCTGCGGAATGGCGGTGGAGACCAGCTTCTGCGGCGTGGCCTGCGGGACAGCAACCGGGGCTTTCATGGGCTGCGGAATGGCAGTGGAGACCAGCTTCTGCGGGATCGCCTGCGGGACAACAACCGGGGTTTTCACTGGCTGCGGAATGGCGGTGGAAACCAGCTTCTGCGGCGTGGCCTGCGGAATTGCGACCGGGGCTTTCATGGGCTGCGGAATGGCGGTGGAGACCAGCTTCTGCGGCGTGGCCTGCGGGATCGCAACCGGGGTTTTCATTGGCTGCGGAATGGCGGTGGAAACCAGCTTCTGCGGCGTGGCCTGCGGGATGGCAACCGGGGCCTTCATTGGCTGCGGAATGGCAGTGGAGACCAGCTTCTGCGGCGTGGCCTGCGGGACAGCAACCGGGGCCTTCATCGGCTGCGGAATGGCGGTGGAGACCAGCTTCTGCGGGATCGCCTGCGGGATGGCAACCGGGGCTTTCATCGGCTGCGGAATGGCGGTGGAGACCAGCTTCTGCGGGATCGCCTGCGGGATGGCAACCGGGGCTATCACCGGCTGCGGAATGGCGGTGGAGACCAGCTTCTGCGGCGTGGCCTGCGGGATGGCGACCGGGGTTTTCATCGGTGGAGATATCTTCTGAGGAACCGTCTGTGAAGCTGGAACTGGTGTCGGCGTGAGATTCTTGAATGCAAGGCGCGCAGCTGCAAGTGTTGCCCTGCTATCCTTTGCCGCCTGACGCGCCTTCTGGATTTGATCTATCGCATCGCTATGTGCCGTTGCTGCCGCAGCGGCTTCTTTTGAAAGAACACCGTACGTATCCATCGCATTGTTCATCGCGACGTCAGTTGTATGTTCGTTACTTAAAGCGCTTCGGTAAGTCTTTTCCGCAAAACGGGAAGCTACGCTCGCCATTTTCAAATTGGCTTCGGCTTGTTCCAGAGTGATTGCACTGGCTGCTGGCACAATGCAAAGAGCAACGGCAGAGGCCAAAAATTTAACGGTGGTTTTCATCTTTAATTTCCAGACGGTAATGTTGTGTTGATTCACATCAGAAATGTATTCTGACGATTCAAAGTGAATGAGTTCTCGTAGGCTTTTATTGAGGCTTTAAGACATTTTGATGTCTTATTTTTTGAATGATTCTAGAGTGTGTAAAAGTGTGTGGTTTTGATTTAAATCATTAACCAGTGTTAGATAAGTCATCATTTAATCATTTTAAATCTTTATGAAGACTTACTGTTTCGAATGAAAATTATGCTTTTTATGCTCGTAAATGTGATTTATGGCGATTTTTTACTCCTGAATGTAGTTGGGTTAACGTTACTGGAGAGAAATTTGGGGAATGAGAAAATAAATCAATGTTTACATTGAGTCTTTGTTAAGTCTTTATGCGGCAATCAAAAGGAAGAATATGAACAATCAAAGCGATATATTGCAGATCAGGGATGTGGGCTTTACGGTGGGGGAAAATACTATTCTTAAAAACGTCAATTTTTGCCTCTCGCCGGGTGAATTCAAACTCATCACCGGTCCCTCGGGCTGCGGTAAAAGCACGTTATTAAAAATTGTGGCCTCGCTGCTCAGTTCGACGGAAGGCACCATTATCTTTGAAGGAAAAAATATCGCGACGCTTTCGCCGGAGAGCTATCGGCAGCAAGTCTCTTATTGCGTGCAAACGCCAACGCTGTTTGGCGATACGGTTTACGATAACCTGATTTTCCCGTGGCAAATCCGCAGCAAAAGCCCAGAGCCTGACAAATTTATCGCCGATTTAGCGCGGTTTGGGCTGCCGCAGGACACCCTGACGAAATCTATTAACACCTTGTCCGGCGGGGAAAAGCAGCGCGTGTCGTTGATCCGCAATCTGCAGTTCTTTCCGAAGGTGTTGCTGCTCGACGAGATCACCAGCGCGCTGGATGACGCGAACAAACGCAACGTCAACGACATCATTCATCGCTACGCCCGCGAGCAGAATATTGCCGTGCTGTGGGTAACGCATGATTCAAACGAAATAACCCATGCGGATGATGTCATCACGCTTCAGCCACAGGGTGGAAAAATGCAGGAGGCAAACCGTGGGTGAACATAATATTACCAATGAATCCCTGGCGTTTTCGATGGTGCTGGTATTGATTGCGATTGTGGTCAGCTACCGGGAAAAGCTAGGGCTGGAAAAAGACATTCTGTGGAGTATCTGCCGCGCGGTGATTCAGCTCATCATCGTTGGCTATGTGCTGAAGTATATTTTCAACGTCAACCATGCGGTACTGACCCTGCTGATGGTGCTGTTTATTTGCTTCAATGCCGCGTGGAATGCGCAAAAGCGCAGCAAGTATATCGATAAAGCGTTCGTCTCTTCGTTTATCGCCATCACGACCGGTACGGCGCTCACGCTGGCGGTGCTGGTGCTGTCGGGTTCCATTGAATTCACACCAATGCAGGTGATCCCGATTTCCGGCATGATTGCGGGGAACGCCATGGTTGCCGTGGGGCTGTGTTACAACAACCTCGGACAGCGTTTCAGCAGTGAACAGCAGCAGCTACAGGAGAAATTAAGCCTGGGGGCGACGCCTAAAGTAGCCTCGGCGCGGCTGATTCGTGAGAGCATTCGCTCATCGCTGATCCCAACGGTAGATTCAGCCAAAACCGTGGGGCTGGTGAGTCTGCCGGGCATGATGTCGGGGCTGATATTTGCGGGGATCGATCCGGTAAAAGCGATTAAGTATCAGATTATGGTGACCTTTATGCTGCTGTCTACGGCAAGCCTGTCGACCATTATTGCCTGCTATTTAACCTACCGGAAGTTTTACAACGCGCGTCACCAACTGGTGGTGACGCAGTTGAAAAGGTCGGATTAAACCGGCTTTTGTAGGCCCGGTAAGCGTTAGCGCCACCGGGCATTTTTTTGTTAGTAGAGCAATGCGTACAGCTGACGACGATACTTCGACGCCAGTGCGTCACCGGTGCCGAGCGCGGCCAGGATCTCCTGGAACATCTTACGCGCCTGGCCGTCTGCGGCGGCCAGATCTTTTTGCAGATGGCTGAACAGCAGCTCCAGCGCCTCTTCGTTACGCCCTACCTGGTGCAGCTGCAGCGCCAGCTGGCTTGCCAGCGCGGCATCGGCCGGGTTGTCGGCAACCTGCTGCTGCAGCTGCTGAATTTCCGGGGTGTCCGCCGCCTGTTTCAGCAGTTCAATCTGCGCAACCAGTCCCTGATAGCGGGTGTCCTGATCCTGCATCGGGATAGTCTTCAGCACGGCTTCCGCGTCTTCCGAACGGTGCAGGGCGATCTGCGTTTCCGCCAGCAGCAGGCCAATCTGGCTGTTCTGATTCGACAGCTGCCACGCGTCTTTGAGCAGCGGCAGCGCCTCGTCGTATTTGCCTTCCTGCATCAGCGCCATGCCTTCCTGCGCTTTCAGCTCTTCTTCGCGCGGCAGCACTTTATCCAGCAGGGCGCGGATCGCCTCTTCCGGCTGCGGCCCCTGGAAGCCATCAACAGGCTGTCCATTCTGGAACAGATAGACGGTTGGAATGGCGCGCAGGCCAAACTGAGACGCCACCATCGGCTCGGCGTCACAGTCCAGCTTAGCGAGAATGAACTGACCATTGTATTGCGCGGCAAGGCTCTCCAGTACCGGCGTCAGCTGCAGACAGTGTTGGCTGCGTTCAGACCAGAAGTAGAACAGCACCGGTTTGGTCATCGACTGTTCCAGCGTCTGTTGCAGGTTTGCTTCAGTAATATTGACGATATTCTGTACGGACATGCGGCTTTCTCTTTTGTCGGTTTGTTCTTTACATGGGGATGAGCGGCGACGCTTCAACTCAGCCGTGTAAAATTTTGTCCATCATCCGGCCCGGCAGAAGGCGTTTTAGCCAGCCAACGGCATGGGTCACCAGCGTGACCGGATAACGCAGTTTGGGGTTATCGCTCTCAAAAGCATGGCGCACTTTGGCGACAACCGCTTCAGGACCTAACGTAAAGCGTGCGGCAATGCCGGGGTTTTCGACCGGTTTGTCCGACTGGGTCTGGTTAACGTTTTCGGTGAAGCGGGTGCGGATCGGGCCGGGTTCAATCAGGCTGACCTTGATGCCGCTGTGGCGCAGCTCCATGCGCAGGGCATCGGACCAGGCCTCCAGCGCATATTTGCTGGCAGCGTAGGCACCGCGGCCCGGGGTGGAAATCAGCCCCATAACCGAGGAGGTCATGACGATGCGTCCTTCACCGTGCGGGAGCATGGCGGGAAGCAGGCGCATGGTGAGCTGATGTACGCCGAAAAAGTTCGCGGAAAACTGTTGTTCAAGCTGTTCGCGCGTGATGGTCTCCAGCGGGCCGTACACGCCGAAGCCCGCATTATTGAACAGGCCGAACAGACGGTTATCGGTCAGGGCGATGACCTCATCCGCCGCGCGTTCAACGCTTTCCGGTGAGTCCAGATCCAGCAACACGCCAGTGAAGCCCATGCCGTTCATGCGTTCAACATCTTCAGGTTTGCGGCAGGCCGCCAGCACCCGAAATCCCTGACGCTTCAACTCGAGCGCGCTTTCGAAGCCAATTCCGCTGGAACATCCTGTTATTAAGACCGATTTTTGCATAACTTTACCTGTCAGGAACTCCGCTGAATTACGAGTCATGTTTAACTAAAGGAGCCAGCCGGGTTGCCATCCAGTCGGCAATAAACGGCTGTGCATCGCGATTGGGATGAATACCGTCGTCTTGCATCCATTGGGGTTTCAGATAGACCTCTTCCATGAAAAATGGCAGCAGGGGAATATCAAACTCTTTGGCAAGCTTAGGGTAGATCGCGCTAAAGGCTTCATTATACCGACGGCCGTAGTTAGCCGGCAGGCGAATTTGCATCAGCAGCGGCTGGGCGTTCGCCGTTTTGATCTCCTGCAAAATGGTACGCAGGGTTTGCTCGGTTTGCTGAGGCTGGAAGCCGCGCAGGCCATCATTACCCCCCAGTTCGACCAGCACCCAGCGCGGCTGATGCTGTTTGAGCAGTGCGGGAAGGCGCGAAAGCCCCTGCTGGGAGGTATCGCCGCTGATGCTGCCGTTGACGACGGACGTTTGGGTCTGCCATTTGTCATTGAGTAACGCAGGCCAGGCCGCGCTGGCCGCCATGCGATAGCCTGCGCTCAGGCTGTCGCCCAGAATCAGTAACGTGTCCGCAGCCGCCGCGCGGAAGGTCATCAGAATCAAAAAAAGGAAGGGCAAATGCCAGCGGAAAACAGTGTTGAAGTTCATCGTCTTAAGAAGTCCGTCGGTCAGGGAGAACACGAGCTGTCCATCCTCACCGGAGTTGAACTCGTTGTCAAACGCGCCGAAACCATCGCGCTGATCGGTGAGTCCGGCTCCGGCAAGTCCACGCTGCTGGCGATTCTGGCCGGGCTGGACGACGGCAGCAGTGGGGAGGTCCACCTGGTCGGGCAGCCGCTGCACCAGCTGGATGAAGAGGCGCGCGCCGCGCTGCGCGCTCGCCATATCGGCTTTGTCTTCCAGTCCTTCATGCTGATCCCGACGCTGAACGCGCTGGAAAACGTGGAACTGCCAGGGCTGCTGCGCGGTGAAAATACCCGTGAAAGTCGCGAACACGCCAAAGCCCTGCTGGAACAGCTGGGGCTGGGCAAACGCCTTGACCACCTTCCGGCGCAGCTTTCGGGCGGCGAGCAGCAGCGCGTGGCGCTGGCGCGCGCGTTTAACGGTCGCCCGGAAGTGCTGTTTGCCGATGAACCCACCGGTAACCTTGACCGTAAAACCGGAGACAAGATTGCCGATCTGCTGTTTTCGCTCAACCGCGAGCACGGCACCACGCTGATTCTGGTGACGCACGATCCGCAGCTGGCCGCCCGCTGCGACCGCCGCCTGCGCCTGGTGAACGGTATTCTTCAGGAGGAAGCATGATTGCCCGCTGGTTCTGGCGCGAGTGGCGCTCGCCCTCGCTGCTGATTGTCTGGCTGGCGTTAAGCCTGGCGGTGGCCTGCGTGCTGGCGCTCGGCAGCGTCAGTGACCGGATGGAAAAAGGGCTCAGCCAGCAAAGCCGGGAATTTATGGCGGGGGACAGGGCGCTGCAAAGTTCGCGCGCGGTTCCGCCTGGCTGGATTGAAGAAGCGCGCAAAATTGGGCTGAAGGTGGGTGAGCAGATAAGCTTCCAGACCATGACCTTCGCAGGCGACACGCCGCAGCTGGCCAGCGTTAAAGCCGTCGATGATATCTACCCGATGTACGGTGAGCTGGAGACCCGCCCGGCGGGATTAAAACCCGCGCCTGGCACGGTCCTGCTGGCACCGCGTCTGATGGCGCTACTGAACCTGAAAACGGGTGACAGCATCGACGTCGGCGACGCGACGTTCAGGATTGCGGGAGAAGTGGTGCAGGAGCCGGACTCCGGCTTTAACCCGTTCCAGCTTGCGCCACGTTTGATGATGAATACCGCTGACGTGACGAAAACCAACGCCGTGCAGCCGGGCAGCCGCGTCACCTGGCGCTACAAGTTTGGCGGCACGCCTGCGCAGCTTGATGCGTATGAAAAATGGCTCCTGCCGCAGCTCAAGCCGGAGCATCGCTGGTACGGGCTGGAGCAGGACGAAGGGGCGCTCGGCAAATCTCTTGAACGTTCTCAACAGTTCCTGTTGCTCTCGGCGCTGTTAACCCTGCTGCTTGCCATTGCGGCGGTTGCCGTGGCGATGGGGCACTACTGCCGCAGCCGCTACGACCTGGTGGCGATCCTCAAAACCCTCGGCGCGGGCCGGGCGCAGCTGCGCAAGCTGATCGTCGGCCAGTGGCTGATGGTGCTGGCGCTGTCTGCCATCACCGGCGGGGCCATCGGGCTGCTGTTTGAGAAGCTGCTGATGGTGCTGCTAAAGCCGGTACTCCCTGCCGCGCTGCCGCCCGCCAGCCTCTGGCCGTGGCTATGGGCAATCGGCGCGATGACGGTGATTTCGCTGCTGGTAGGGCTACGCCCGTACCGGCTGCTGCTCGCGACGCAGCCGCTGCGGGTGCTGCGTCAGGACGTGGTTGCCAGCGTCTGGCCGCTGAAGTTTTATCTGCCGATCATTTTTGCCGTGGCGGTTGGGCTGCTGGCCTGGCTGATGGGGGGCAGCACGCTGCTGTGGGCCGTACTGGCGGGGGCCGTGGTGCTGGCGCTGCTGTGCGGCGTGCTCGGCTGGCTGTTGCTCAACGTGCTGAGAAAGCTGACGGTGAAATCGCTGCCCGTGCGGCTGGCGGTCAACCGTCTGCTGCATCAGCCGTGGTCCACGCTCAGCCAGCTGTCGGCGTTTTCGCTGTCGTTTATGCTTCTTGCGCTGCTTTTAGTGCTGCGTGGCGATCTGCTTGATCGCTGGCAGCAGCAGCTTCCGCCGGAAAGCCCGAACTATTTCCTGATCAACATTGCCCCGGAACAGGTGACGCCGCTGAAGGGCTTCCTGTCGGAGCACCACATTATTCCTGAGTCGTTCTATCCCATCGTTCGCGCGCGCCTGACGCAGATCAACGGCCAGCCGACGGAGGGAAATAAAGATGAGTCCCTTAACCGCGAGCTGAACCTGACCTGGCAGGATAAACGTCCTGACCATAACCCGATTACCGCCGGAACCTGGCCGCCGAAAGCGGGGGAGGTGTCGATGGAAGAGGGGCTGGCGACGCGCCTGAACGTGAAGCTCGGGGACAGCGTGACCTTTACCGGCGATACGCAGGACTTCAGCGCCAAAGTCACCAGCCTGCGCAAGGTGGACTGGGAGAGCCTGCGGCCAAACTTCTTCTTCATCTTCCCGGCAGGGGCGCTGGACGGCCAGCCGCAGAGCTGGCTGACCAGCTTCCGCTGGGAGAACGGCAACGGCATGCTGACCCAGCTTAACCGGGAGTTCCCGACGGTGAGCCTGCTGGACATCGGCGCGATCCTGAAGCAGGTGGGGCAGGTGCTGGAGCAGGTGAGCCGCGCGCTGGAGGTGATGGTGGTGCTGGTGACGATCTGCGGCGTGCTGCTGTTGCTGGCGCAGGTGCAGGTGGGCATGCGTCAGCGTCATCAGGAGCTGGTGGTTTACCGCACGCTGGGGGCAAGCAAGCGGCTGCTGCGCGCCACGCTCTGGAGTGAATTTGCTCTGCTGGGGCTGGTGGCCGGTCTGGTGGCGGCGATAGGCGCGGAGACCGCGCTGGCGGTGCTCCAGACAAAGGTGTTCGACTTCCCGTGGGAGCCTGACTGGCGGCTGTGGTTGACGCTGCCCCTCTGCGGCGCAGTGCTGCTTTCACTCTGTGGCGGCTGGCTTGGCACGCGGTTATTAAAAGGCAAGGCGCTGTTCCGCCAGTTTGCCAGTTAGTTCACTTCCGTGATGATTGCGCACCGGTTTATATGCTGGTGCGTAATCACTTAATAGCACAAAGCGATAATAACAACCTGTTTAGTAGCACAAAACATTAAAAACCCGCCGACACAGCCCGTTTATTTCCAGTTAATATTCACCCGCTAAATATTTAGCAGCGTGTCTATTAAGGAAAAATAATGACTATAAAAAAATCAGCGCTGGCGGCAACGATCGGCGCGGCAGTGGCATTGACGTCCTTCGCTTCTCAGGCGGAAATCACCGTTCTTAAGCAAGACCCACAGGCAGGTAACCCGCTGAGCCGTCTGAACTTCACCGTTGGCGGCAGTATTCGTCCTCAGTTCCAGAACATGACCGGCGACGACGGTAAAAACAGCTATAAGCGTAACGGCTTCGACGGCGGCACCCGTTTCCGTTTCGCAGCAGATTACTATCTGTTTGATGACATCAGCTGGATCAGCTACTACGAGCTGGGTGTGAATATTCCTGCGCAGTTCAACTGGGATCACCACTACGCCGATGGTGCGCACGACACGTCCCGTCGTATGCTCTATACCGGTCTGAAGAGCGACACCTGGGGTACGCTGACCTTCGGTCAACAGAACAGCGTTTACTATGATGTGGTTGGCGCGAAAACCGATATCTGGGACTACGACATGATCGGCCAGGCTCCGGGTAACGGTATCAACGGCGATTACGACGGTTCTTATCGTTCACGCCAGATGCTGAAATATAAGAAAACCGTGGGCGATGCTGACATCTACGCATCTTACCTGTTTGAAGACAGCGAATACCTGCCGGGCAACGGCCTGCGCTACAAGCGTAAAGGCGGCGGTTCACTGGGTCTGGATTATCACCTGACCACCGATCTGACCTGGGGCGCCGCGTGGAACTACACCCGTGCGGACATGCGTAACCCGGACAACGGCGACAGCAAAACCTACGACCAGAACATTCTCGGTACCGCGCTGAGCTGGACGCCGGACAACTGGACCTTCTCCGCGGGCGGCGGCTGGTACCAGAACTTCCTGACCACCAAAAAAGTGTCGGTTAACGACTACTTCGCCGGTGATGCATGGGGTATCGAATACTTTGCGGGCTATAAGTTCCCAATCGGTCAGTATGCGGTTAAATCCATCCAGCCTTACTTCATGGGCGACCGCATTGAGTACGTGAACGGCCGCAACTACCAGCGCATCGACAACGGCGTGGGTATCAGCTTCCAGCTGGATTACGGTTTCCGCGTGGATTACGAACACGTGTTCACCTCCAGCACCGACAACCTGGGCGACATGAACCTGGTGCGTCTGCGCTACGACTTCTAAGCCGTCTGTTCCCCGGTGGCGCTGCGCTTACCGGGGCTACAAAAGCACACGTAGGCCGGGTAAGGCGTAGCCGCCACCCGGCTTTTTATTGTGACGCGTTACCTGATTTGCTGACGAAATGGTAGTTGTAAATTAATACAAATTTATAATACTTATGCATCTGTGAAATGATGTATTAAGATTGTCTACTTGTAAACATAACAGGGGGGTAAGCAATTGAATATTTTGTATCTTTTACTTGCGTCCTGTCTTTACCATTAAGATTGGTATGGCTTCCAGGGATATAATGGACCGAGCAGCGCTTTATTAAATGAGACAGCTTTCATGATACCTTTATATAACATTGACATCATGCATCTAAAAAAAATGCCATTTGTTGAATTATCATAATATATAAGAGAAGTATAAACCGTAACAAGCTAAATGTATTGTTTTTATATTGACTCAAGTTTATTGAACCTTGAATTGAGTTGTTTTTTTGAATTTCCATAAGGTATTTATTAAAAATTGGACCATCACATATTATGTGGGTGTTAAATGAAATTGATTTTTCATGAGTGAGGATTACCTAATGTCTAGGTGATTAGATGACTTTCCAATTGAAAATTATAATGTGCTATTTATCAAAGTGATACCAAGCGATGTTTTTTAATTGCTGGTGATTGTAAAAAACCTCTGATTTGGTTGATTATAAAGTTAATAGTGGCAATGAAAATTGTTAGCCACCCATATTTTTCTGAGGTTTATATCTTTAAGAGCTTTTATGTTATGAGTCCATAATTATATATGATGTTACATTAATCAAGAAAAAGCCCTTTTAGGATTTATTTAGATCTCTGGGAAATTTATTTTCCTAATATCTGCACACGCACCATCAAGTCCAGGGAAAAGGGAACCATATGTAATACCCATTAATGCAAGTTCGCTAATAACCTTAGGAGTCTCATGTAAAGAGATGTCATATGCATGCAAGTAAGTGCGACCAGTCATTTTACCACATTCGTATAAATAACCTTCGATATCAAATAGATTGGTAAGAGTTGTAAGTGCCTGCTGCGGTAGCGAGCGAGTATTGTTTAAGGCAAGATATTCACCTATGGAGAGATGGAGCCTACAATCACCTATGCTAAAAAACTGTGGAAAATCTTTTCTCCACAAGTCGCTTTCAAAAATAAATATCCGTGCCTTTCTTCCAAGTTCACCTTTTTGTACTTCTTCCTTATTTATCTGATGAAATGCAAAGAAAGCGGCAACATAAGGGGAATACGACCAATCAAGTAAAGGAGTTGGATAGCCATGATGTTGAATTAAGTTAAAAAAAGCACCATAATGCTGATTATCTGAAAGATCAAAATAATGCTTTGTTAAACTTGATAGATGTCTATGTAGCATGGGAATATCATGGAAAGAATATTCAATAACATCACATCGATCAGTTCTATGAAATGATGTTCTTAACGGCCAAGTGTTTTTTTGTCCTCTGAATGCAACTTTTCTATACTGAATGGAATTCATCATTCTTTTAAATTCATCCCAGCTTATATCTTGAGCCTCCAGCTTGTATTGTTCAGAATAGTTTCTTTTTAGTGATAATTTAATCTCTGTATTAATTTCAGTTAATGTATTAATATTAAGAATCGGATCTGAATATTTAATTTGTATTTTTAATTCTTTTGGCAAAATAATATTTTGATAATAAGTATTAAGATATTGTTCTTTTTGGTTTTTGGGGACGATATGATAGTTTCCATCAATCGGGCTCAAATTATCGAAGGCTCTAATTTCATCATTAATTTTATTATTATCAACTCTGAAATAAGAAAAAAGTGATGGGTGAGTGTTATTTTCAGATATCAAATAACAGTAAAAAATAATTTCGTTGTTTATTTCTTCCACATTAACAGAACATTTTCCAGTAAACGAGCCAGAAAATGATCCGTACCATTGTCCTTGTAGCATAGTTGACTCCCATCCAAACTGTAAAGTATGCGCTTAGTTTTAACTAGTTTTTTATTACAAATTATAGCTTTAGTTCTACTGCAATTATTTGTAGGTCAGTGTCAAGTACTTCTTCCGGTGTGTCAACAACCTTTATTAGTCTAATCCAGTTAAGTACAAAAGTTAAGCCATTGGTAAACTTCATTAAATCTGCCCTTAAATGCAATCTTCTCAGCTTTCTTCTCCAGCTGATAACTATACATCGGGTCGTAATAGTCCTTCAGCAGCGGCGCAAGCCAGCTGAAGTGCGCGTTCGTGCTGCCAGAGCGTTGCTGTTCCAACAGCGCGGAATCTAACAGCGCGGTGAATTCTGCAAACCGCTGCAGCCCCAGACGGCGGCGAATGGCGAACAGGCCGTGATGCAGATACTCGCTGTACTCCTTCCAGCCCGCTTCTTCACCGTAGGCAGCAGAAAAATCCGCCCACATATGGTCGAAATACTCTTCGCGCAGGCGCTCAAGACGAATTTCAAACGGGTCTTCGACGACAACGATAGGGGCTTCAGCCATGCGGTCGCGCAGGCACTCCGGCAGGTGGTTGGAGCCAATCATCCGTCCCTCGTCTTCCAGCACCCAGCGAGAGGCGTCTTTTTTCAACAGCTCAACCGCAAGGTGGTTTTCAAAGCTGGCCTGGGAAAGCTGTGGCGTGAGCGTGCGGCCAAACGACGAGCCGCGGTGGTGCGCCAGCCCTTCCAGATCGATACCCTGCGCGTGCTGCTTCACCAGCAGCGTTTTACCGTTTCCGGTGCAGCCGCCGATAAGCACCATCGGCTTTTGCGACTGCTCACTCGTCACCTGAATCGCCGTCTGACGCAGGGCCTTATAGCCGCCGCGGATCAGCGGGTAGTCGACGCCCGCCTCTTTTAGCCAGGCCTGCGAGATATGCGAGCGCTGGCCGCCACGCGCGCAGCAGAGATAGCCCTCCGGGTGGGCAAGGCTGGCCTCGCGCCAGGCGTTGATACGTGCCTCACGCGTCTCGCCATTCACCAGGCTATGGCCGAGCGCCAGTGCGGCGTCCGGTCCCTGACGTTTATAGCAGGTGCCGACGGCGGCGCGCTCGTCATCGTTCATTAAAGGCAGGTTAAACGCCGCAGGCATCGCGCCCTGGGCGAATTCGATCGGCGCGCGAACGTCGATTAAAGGGGTATCAGACGCGAGGATCGCGCGATAGTCCGTTCCATCGTTCATGGTTATTCCAGAAGAAAACTCAGCAGCAATGGGCGGGGATTGTACGCCGGGGAAGGGGAAGGTCAACTCCCCGGCGTAGATGTCTTACCTGAGCTTTGACTGTGCCCAGACAATTCCGCTCGCGTATTCCGGCGGCAGGAGAGGGATCATCGCTTCCAGCGTGGCGCTCAGGCGATCGGTATCACTGTCGTTCAGGTTCAGGTGACCGACCTTACGGCCTGCGCGAACCTCTTTGTCATACCAGTGCAGATGCACCAGCGGCAGCTTCAGCCAGTCGTAGTTCAGATCGGTGCCGATCAGGTTGATCATCACCGACGGGCTGTTCACCACCGGCTGCGGCAGCGGCAGGTCGGTGATCGCGCGCAGGTGCAGCTCGAACTGGCTGATGGACGCGCCGTTTTGCGTCCAGTGGCCGCTGTTGTGCACGCGCGGTGCCAGCTCGTTAATCAGCAGGCCGGACGGGGTGATAAAGCACTCCATCGCCATCACGCCGACATAGCCCAGTTCGTGCATGATGGCTGAGAGCATCTCTTCCGCCTGCGCCTGCTGGTCAGCATTGGCGTGCGGGAAGGCGACGCTGGTGCGCAGAATGCCGTCCTGATGCAGGTTATGTGTGAGCGGATAAAAGACGGTATGCCCGTCGTGCCCGCGCGCGCCCACCAGGGACACTTCACCGCTGAAGTTAATGCCCTGCTCAACGATGCACTCGCCGTAGCAGTCGTCCGGCAGCTCGGCGGTGTCGTCTGCGCGTAAACGCCACTGGCCGCGGCCGTCGTAACCGCCCACGCGGCGCTTCACGATCGCCAGCTCGCCCAGCATCGCGAAGACGTCATTCCACTCGCTTTTATCGGACAGGAGCTGCCACGGTGCGGTTGCCAGGCCGAGCTTGTCGAACAGCTGCTTTTGCGTCAGACGGTCGGCGATGACAGGGAACACGTCGCGGTTAACGAAGGCGTTATGACGCGCCAGCTCGCGGGTCAGCGCGGTTTCCGGCCAACGTTCGATCTCGGCGGTGATCACGCTCTGGTGGAACGGTACGGCTTCAGGTTCAGCATCCAGCCCGACGGGCCAGACGGCAATACCCAGCGGCTCACCGGCCTGACGCAGCATGCGGCCTAACTGGCCGTTACCGAGGACGCAAACCTGCTTCATGCCGCACCCCGCGGGTCCGGGTTATCCAGCACCTCGTCTGTCTGGGCTTTACGCCATTCGGCCAGACGCTGGTGCAGGTCTTTATCGTGAGTCGCCAGGATTTGGGCTGCAAGCAGGGCTGCGTTTGCCGCACCCGCTTTGCCAATCGCCAGCGTGCCGACCGGAATACCGCGCGGCATCTGGACGATGGAGTAGAGGCTATCCACACCGCTTAACGCGGCGCTTTGTACCGGGACGCCCAGAACCGGCACCAGGGTTTTGGCGGCAATCATGCCTGGCAGATGTGCTGCGCCGCCCGCACCGGCAATAATCACCTCGTAGCCGTTCTCTTCGGCGCTTTCGGCGAAGCTGAACAGTTTGTCCGGGGTACGGTGCGCGGAGACCACTTCGACGTGGTGCGGAACATTCAGGATGTCAAAGATTTCGGCGGCGAACTGCATGGTAGCCCAGTCGCTTTTGGACCCCATCACGATGGCGACACGCGCCGGATTATTGCGGGAAGACATGCGTCTTAAAACTCCTGTGGTGCGAAACACACTGCTTTCGAGGGCACAGAGAATAGCATGTTATACGGGCAAGGAAAACGGTTGCGTGGCTGAGAAATAAGCGAAACGACGAGAAAAGGTTAAAACGGAAACGCGATCAGTTCGACACCTTCTGGGGTGACTTTGACCATCGATCCCTCAGTGTGCCAGGCACCTAATACCACGCGGTGGGCGGGTTCGCCGTTGGCGGTAAGGGAATGCACGTCAGGACGATGGGTATGGCCGTGGATAAGCCACTGGACGTGATGCTTCTCCATCACGTTAACGACCGCCTGCGGGTTCACGTCCATGATGGTCATGGATTTGCTGCTGTTGGCGGCCTTGCTGCCCGCGCGCATTCTTGCGGCGATGCGGTTGCGGATAAACAGCGGCAGGGCGAGGAACAGCGTCTGGATCCACGGTGTATGGACCTTAGCGCGAAACGCCAGGTAGCCGGTATCGTCAGTGCAGAGCGTGTCGCCGTGCATGATCAGGACGTTGCGGCCATACAGGTCGAGCACCTGCTCTTCCGGCAGCAGCGTCATGCCGCTTTCGCGGGCGTAGCGCTTGCCGATCAGGAAATCACGGTTGCCGTGAATGAAGTAGCAGGGGACGCCGGAGTCTACCAGCGCGTGAATGGCGAGTGCCATTTCACGGTGCAGCGGGTTGGGATCGTCGTCGCCAATCCAGGCTTCAAACAGATCGCCCAGGATGTACAGCGCGTCGGTGCTTTTCGCTTCACCGCGTAAAAAACGCAGAAAACCGGCGGTGATCGCCGGTTCTTCCGTTTGCAGATGCAGATCCGCAATAAAGAGTGTCGCCACGAATTACTCGCTGACGGTCACGCTTGTAATCACAACGTCTTCTTTAGGAACGTCCTGGTGCATACCGCTGCGGCCAGTAGAGACGGCTTTGATCTTGTCAACCACGTCCATACCTTCAACCACTTCTGCGAATACGCAGTAGCCCCAACCCTGCAGGCTTTCGCCGGAGAAGTTCAGGAAGTCGTTGTCAGCCACGTTGATGAAGAACTGCGCGGTTGCTGAGTGTGGTGCCTGAGTACGGGCCATCGCCAGCGTACCGCGGGTGTTTTTCAGACCGTTGTTCGCTTCGTTTTTGATCGCTTCTTTGGTCTCTTTCTGGTTCATGCCAGGTTCAAAACCGCCGCCCTGGATCATAAAGCCGTTGATCACGCGGTGGAAAATGGTGTTGTTGTAGAAACCTTCGCGGCAGTAGTCCAGGAAGTTTTTAACTGTTTCAGGCGCTTTGTCATCAAAGGTCTTGATTACGATATCGCCATGATTAGTGTGGAAAGTAACCATTTTTGCATCCTGTTCCGTTATTGTGGTACGTCGACCCGCGTTCGGGTCATCTATAGGGGCTTGTTATAGCATAACCACAGGATGCGATCACCTTGCATTGTGTGCTGCTTCGGGTTTGAATTACGGGTAGAATACCCGGTTTTCGTCCACACACGTGTTTACATGGAATCTTCGATGTTAAAAATCTTTAATACAATGACGCGCCAAAAAGAGGAATTTAAACCTATCCATGCCGGGGAAGTCGGCATGTACGTGTGTGGTATTACGGTTTACGATCTCTGTCACATCGGCCATGGCCGTACCTTCGTCGCTTTCGACGTGGTGTCTCGCTACCTGCGCTTCCTGGGCTATACGCTGAAGTACGTGCGTAACATCACCGACATCGACGATAAAATCATCAAGCGCGCTAATGAAAACGGCGAAAGCTTCGTTGCGCTGGTGGATCGCATGATCGTTGAAATGCACAAAGATTTCGACGCCCTGAATATTCAGCGCCCGGACAGCGAGCCGCGCGCGACCCACCATATTCATGAAATTATCGACATCACCGAGAAGCTGATCGCGCGCGGTCACGCCTATGTGGCAGAAAACGGCGACGTGATGTTCTCCGTGCCGACGGACCCAACCTACGGCGCGCTTTCCCGCCAGGATCTGGACCAGCTCCAGGCCGGCGCGCGCGTTGACGTGGTTGACGTGAAGCGTAACCCGATGGACTTCGTGCTGTGGAAAATGTCCAAAGAGGGTGAACCAAGCTGGCCATCCCCGTGGGGCGAAGGCCGTCCGGGCTGGCACATTGAATGTTCGGCAATGAACTGCAAACAGCTGGGCAAACATTTCGACATTCACGGCGGCGGTTCAGACCTGATGTTCCCGCACCACGAAAACGAAATCGCGCAGTCCACCTGCGCCCACGGCGGCGAGTACGTTAACTACTGGATGCACTCCGGGATGGTAATGGTTGACCGCGAGAAGATGTCGAAATCGCTGGGCAACTTCTTCACCGTGCGCGACGTGCTGAAGTACTACGACGCGGAAACCGTGCGCTACTTCCTGATGTCCGGCCACTATCGCAGCCAGTTGAACTACAGCGAAGAGAACCTGAAACAGGCGCGCTCGGCGCTGGAGCGTCTTTACACCGCGCTGCGCGGTACCGACAGGTCTGTTCCTGCGGCAGGCGGCGAGGCGTTCGAAGCGCGCTTCGTTGAGGTGATGAACGACGACTTCAACACCCCGGAAGCCTACTCCGTGCTGTTCGACATGGCGCGCGAAGTGAACCGCCTGAAGTCAGAAGATATGGTCGCGGCGAATGCGCTGGCGTCCCATCTGCGTAAGCTCTCTTCCGTGCTGGGCCTGCTGGAGCAGGAGCCGGACGCGTTCCTGCAGAGCGGCGCGCAGGCGGACGACGGCGAAGTGGCTGAGATTGAAGCGCTGATTAAGGCGCGTCTGGAAGCGCGTCAGGCGAAAGACTGGGCGGCGGCGGATGCGGCGCGCAACCGTCTGACCGAGATGGGCATCATTCTGGAAGACGGCCCGCAGGGGACGACCTGGCGTCGTAAGTAAGTCTGTAACGCCCGGTGGCGCTTACGCTTACCGGGCCTACAAAATCACGACCGTAGGCCGGGTAAGGCGTAGCCGCCACCCGGCTTTCTTTTACCGCCGTCTCCACCACAACAATCCCATCAGCACGACTCCCGGCAGCCACACCCACAGCAGTTCTGAAATGATTACCTGATGCCCGTACGGCGTGGTGTAGCGCGACAGCGCAAACGGCGCGACCTTGATCACCTGCCACGGCGCAAAGAAGCGTTCATCAGACCATGGCCACAGCCAGCCGACGCCTTTCCCGCCGGTGGTGATCGAATCCAGCAGGCTGTGCGACAGCAATGACACCGTTAAAAACAGCCAGCAGCGCGTCAGGCTGGCCCGGAACCATCGTCTGCCAATCAGTACGCAAAGTATTGGCACCACAAAGGCGAACAGCAGGGAGTGGGTAAAGCCGCGATGGCCAAAAATATTCCCGTAGGCGACGCCGAATTTAAACGCCAGCACGTCAGCGTCGGGCAGCATGGCGAGCACGATACCGGCAAACAGCAGGCGGGGAGTGATGACTTTAGTTCCCAGACCTAAGCCCAGGCAAAGCGGAACAGCGGCGTGCGTAATAACGGTAGGCATTGCGATTATCCATGGCAAATCATGGAAATATAGCAGCGAATTCGCGTTTACAAACCTGTGCTAAATTCTGATTTTACGCCGATTCGCGCGCGATAAGCTGCCCGGAGAGGGTAATGCGCTGGGTTTGCAAGTCCGGCTCTTTCAGCTTGCGGATTATCAGCCCCGCCGCCTGACGCCCGGTTTCGTCACTGGCCGAGGAGACGTAGGTGAATGACGGTGATGTGAGGTTAACGTGAAGCATATCTTCAAAACCGATCAGCGCCACCTGCTGAGTTAAGAACACATCTTTCCCCACGGTGCGACCCACCTGATGAATGCCGGAGATAGAGCCGATCATGGCATCCGGCGAATGGCAGAGCAGGGCGGTGATGGCGTTATTTTTTTCCAGCAGTTGGCGAGTCGCCATCGCGGCGGCCTGCGTGTCGTCGCTGCAGGCCGGTGAATAGTCATCGCGCCAGACCAGTCCGCTTTGCGTCATCGCGCTGCGAAAACCGAGCAGGCGCTGCTCGCGGATAAGGCAGCCCTCGCGTCCGCCAATATAGGCGATCGTGCGGTGTCCGCGCTCGATAAGATAGCGCGCGGCCAGGTTCGCGGCCTGGCGGTTGTCGCGCATCACCAGATTGCATTTTTCATCGAGCAGGGACTGCGAGACCACTACCAGCGGAAGCGGACACTGGCGAATTTGCTCCGGCAGAGCAGAGGTGCGGGTGTCAGACGCGAGATAAATGACGCCTGCGACACCCTGCTGCTTAAACGACAGCAGGGTACGTTCCAGATGTTCCCGGTCGTTCAGCGGCTGGCCGAGAAAAACCATGTATCCCTGCTTCTCCAGTTCCTGAACAATGCTTGCCATCACCTTGATGGAAAAGCTGTCGCTGAAGTCGCGCAGGATCAGACCGATAAGATTGGAGGTGTTGGCGCGAAGGTTGGCAGCGGCGACGTTATGAACATAGCCGAGCGTCGTGATGGCGGCATTGACCTTCCCGATCGTCGCCTCTGAGATTTTCCCTTTCTGGCGTAGCACCAGCGAGACGGTAGAGACCGACACGCCCGCGTGCTTTGCGACATCAATGATGCTGACTTTCTTCAAAACCGCTCCCTGAAATTTACCGATAATCAGCCAGATAAGACACGTCTCCCAGCGTACAGGAGACGTGTCTTTCAGGCATCTTATTATTTGCCGATCATGGTGGACATGGTCTGGGCGATAAACTGTGCTCTGGCACCGAAAATCACCTGTATACCGTTGTCGCCGACGAAGACCACGCCGCGCGCACCGAGTCCGTTAAGACCGTCTTTATCTACCGCGTCGCTTTTTGCCACTTCCAGACGCAGGCGGGTGATACAGGAGCCAACCGAATCGATATTCTGCGCGCCGCCCAGCAAGCTGATGATTTCGGTGGCAAGTTCGGAATCGGACTTGTCATTCGCACTGGCGGTCACTTCGGTACGGCCCGGCGTTTTCACGTCGAAACGGCGGATCACAAAGCGGAAGGTAAAGTAGTAAATCAGCCCCATTGGGATACCGATGATAACGGCGCTCAGGAAGTTGGTCTGGTAGCCGTTAAACGACGGCAGGATCCCGAAAGACAGGTAGTCGATAAAGCCTGCCGAGAACGACTTGGCGATGTGCGCATGCAGCAGGTACATGGTCATGTACGCCAGGCCCGCCATGATGGCGTTGAAGACGTACAGGATCGGCGCCACGAAGATAAAGGTGAACTCAACCGGTTCCGTAATACCCGTCAGGAAGCAGGTCAGCGCCGCAGAGAACAGAATACCGGCCGCGATTTTCTTATTCTTCGTGTGCGCTTCGTGGTACATCGCCAGGCACGCCGCGGGCAGCGCAAACAGCATCAGCGGGAACTCGCCCTGCATGAACTTACCGGCGTTCTGGTAGGTGTCGCTGCTGAAGGATTTCACCCCTTCTTCCAGCATCTTGAACCAGATGGTCTGGTCGCCGTGGATCACCTGGCCCGCCTGGGTGGTGTAATCCCCGAACGAATACCAGAAGGACGGGTACCAGATGTGGTGCAGGCCGAGCGGGATCAGCGCGCGCTCCACCAGACCGAAGATAAAGGTCGAGGCCGCCTGGTTGTCGCCGTTCACCACCACGGAAAGGGCGTCGATACCGGCCTGGATATGCTGCCACACGTACGGCAGCAGCAGACCGAGCAGGAACGACAGTAACGCCGTCGCAATCGCCACAAAACGTTTACCGGAGAAGAAGCCGAGGAACTCCGGCAGCTGCATGGTGTGGAAGCGGTTATAGCACCAGGCCGCGAGAATACCGCAGATCAGGCCGCCGAAGACGCCCATCTGCAGCGTCGGGATGCCGACCACCATGGCGTATTTCCCGCCCTGAGAGGCCATTTCCGGCGTGATGCTCAGCACGGTGCTGATGGTGATATTGGTGACAAACACCGACACTGCCGCAGAGAGCGCCGCGATGCCGGACTCCGACGCCAGACCCACGGCAGAGCCGATGGCAAACAGCATGGGCAGGTTATCAAAGATAACCCCGCCCGCGTTCATCATCAGCGGCAGGTGGAACTTATCGCCGAAGGCCAGCAGCAGGCCCGCAGCGGGAAGCAGTGAAATTGGCAGCATTAAGGCGCGACCAATCATCGATAACTTAGACAGCGATTTAACAAACCCTGATATCAGACTCATGCTGATTTCCCCCGAGTAGCGCTTTTTTTGCGCTGTTATTGTAAGTAGAACGTTTTAGTAGAACGTTCTACTTATCGTGGGGAAAGAGTGAAAAACGCGCAACTGAAATCTCACCTTTCAACAGATGAAATAGTGATTATTTGAAGTTGATCGATAAATAACCGTGATGGGTGTGAGGGGATGGTGAGATAAATTGCCGGGTGGCGGCTTCGCCTTACCCGGCCTACAAACGGAGAGAGTACGTAGGCCCGGTAAGCGCAGCGCCACCGGGCATCAAACGGCTTACGCCGTCACGGTCACGCTCTGACCTTCAAAGCTCACGGTCTGACCCGCGACAATCTTGCAGCGCTTGCGGGTTTCCACCGCACCGTCGACTTTCACTCGCCCGTCGGCGATAACGATTTTGGCCTGCGCACCGCTTTCGCTCCAGCCTTCCAGCTTGAGCAGATCGCACAGCTCTACGTGCGGGTGTTTGCCTAATGAAAATGTGGCCATCTTATGCTTCCTCTACGTCGTGGTACTCTTCGCATGCCTGCAAAGTATTCTGAATCAGTGTTGCAACGGTCATCGGGCCCACGCCGCCCGGAACCGGCGTGATGTATGAGGCACGCGCCGCGGCATCTTCGTACACCACGTCGCCGACCACTTTGCCGCTTTCCAGACGGTTGATGCCCACGTCCACAACAATCGCACCCTCTTTAATCCACTCGCCCGGAATAAAGCCCGGCTTGCCGACCGCGACGATCAGCAGATCGGCATTTTCGACGTGGTGACGCAGGTTTTTGGTGAAGCGGTGGGTCACGGTGGTGGTGCAGCCGGCCAGCAGCAGCTCCATGCTCATCGGACGGCCCACGATGTTAGAGGCGCCAATCACCACGGCGTTCAGGCCGTAGGTGTCGATGTTATAGCGCTCCAGCAGCGTAACAATGCCGCGTGGCGTGCACGGGCGCAGACGCGGCGCGCGCTGGCACAGGCGACCCACGTTGTACGGATGGAAACCGTCTACGTCTTTATCCGGTGCGATACGTTCCAGCACCTTCACGTTGTCGATGCCCGCAGGCAGCGGCAGCTGTACCAGAATGCCGTCGATCTCGTTATCGGCATTCAGGGTGTCAATAAGTTCCAGCAGTTCCGCTTCGCTGGTGGTTTCAGGCAAATCGTAAGAGCGGGAGACGAACCCCACCTCTTCGCACGCTTTGCGTTTGCTGCCGACATAAATCTGCGATGCCGGGTTGCTGCCAACCAGCACAACGGCCAGCCCGGGGGCGCGTTTTCCGGCGGCTTTACGCGCCTTCACTTTTTCAGCGACCTCAGAGCGCACCTGCTGCGCAATCGTTTTACCGTCAATAATCTTTGCTGCCATCAGAGAGAAGATTCCGTCTGTAACGTTTGAAAGGGGGGATTGCCTATATTTTGTCAGAAGCGAGCGCCGCTGTCAGTCACCCTTTGCGAGATTTCATCACGGGGCCGCAAAACCTTGTGGAAAGTATGGTCAATTTCCTAGGCGGGAATAGGATGTGACCTGGTAAAATGGCAGTGTTTTGACATATTTTAAAATAGTTTCCTGAGCTACTTTGTCTCCTCCGAAATAAGCTTTCAATTAATCAATTGAACGTATTTCTTATTCCCGATTATCCGCGGGAAGGGTTATTTACATTTTAAAGGAATAGACATGAAACTCAGCAACATTGCTTCTACTGTTATTGCAACTTTGGCCCTGGTCGCGGGTGCCGCTCATGCAGAAGATACCACAACGCCTGTTTCCGTTAATGGCGGTACCGTGCATTTCAAAGGTGAATTAGTGAATGCTGCGTGTTCAGTAAATACTGATTCTTCCGAGCAGACTGTTAATCTCGGTCAGTACCGTACCGCGAAATTCACCAAAGTGGGTGACACCACCTCCAATATTCCGTTCACCATCGAACTGAACGATTGCGATCCGCTGGTTGCGAAAACCGCTGCGGTGGCATTCACCGGTCAGATCGACGCGACGGATAAAACCCTGCTGGCGGTCACCTCTGGCAACAACGACAACACCGCGAAAGGCGTGGGTATCGAGATCCTCGACAGCAAATCCAGCGTCCTGACCCCAGACGGTGCCACCTTCTCTGCCGCGCAGAACCTGATTGAAGGCACGAACACCCTGAACTTCACCGCGCGCTATAAAGCCACTGCTGCGACCACCGAGCCAGGCCAGGCGAACGCTGACGCAACCTTCGTGATGAAATACGAGTAATGCCTGAGTACAGGGATGTGGTCGACCTCAGGGAGGAGGTCTTTTAATCGCTAATGCCGGGAACGAAGGATGACAAGGACTGGGATACTGTTTTTTGCCCTTGCGATTGCCTCAGCGGTAAACGCACATACCGTGGTAATCGACGGCGGCAAGGTTCACCTGAGAGGGGAACTGGTCAACGGCGGCTGCGCCGTGGCGCCTGATAGCCAGAATATGCGCGTGGATATGGGGCAGTACCGCACCAACTCATTTTCCGGCGTCGGCAGTTTTTCCACGGTAAACGTGCCTTTCACCGTACGGCTGCTCGACTGCAGCGTGGACGTTTCTCGTACCGTGGGGATCCAGTTTCAGGGCGCAACCCCTGCAGAAGATCCGCAGGTTTTCCTGGCGACATCGCGGCCAGGTGAAGCCCCTGTCAGCAGCGGCGTTGGGCTGGCACTTTTCGACGAACAACAACGTCAGATTATCCCGAACGCCACGGCGGTCAGCTGGCTGCCCATTGATACCCGCGAGCTGGCGTTTCATTTCAGCGCTCGCTACCGGGCGATTTCCGAACACCTCGTGCCAGGCAATATTCAGTCGGATGTCTGGTTTACGTTGATTTATCCCTGACGCCTGCGAACACATTATTAAAGGTACGGTTGTGATGAACACCCTGATTAAACCCGGACTGTTTTTATCTTTTATTTTGATGATGGTTTCTGCCTGTGCAAATGCATCCGGCGGAATTGCGCTGGGCGCGACGCGCGTGATTTATCCGGCAGATGCAAAACAGACATCGCTGGCGATCACCAACAGTAACAAGCAGGAGCGTTATTTAATTAACGCGTGGATTGAAAACGCCAGCGGGCAAAAAGAAAAAACCTTTGCCGTCACGCCGCCGCTGTTTGTGAGCGAGCCGGACAGCGAAAACACGCTGCGCATTATTTATGCCGGGCCGACCCTGCCCGCCGATCGCGAATCGCTTTTTTACATGAACGTGAAGGCAATTCCGTCAGTGAGTAAGGCGAAAACAGAGAACAATAACGTGCTGCAGCTGGCCATTCTGTCACGCATCAAGCTATTTGTGCGCCCGGCTAACCTGTCGATGCCGCCGGAAGAGGCGCTCTCCCAGTTGCGCTTTGAGCGCGTCGGGAACCACCTGAAGGTGAGCAATGCGTCGCCCTACTACGTCACGCTGGTTAACCTGAAGCTTGGCGGTCAGACGCTGGAAAACCTGATGGTCGCGCCGAAAAACTCCGCACAGCAGGTGCTGCCAACCGCAGCCAGCGGCACGCTCTCCTGGCAGAGCGTCAATGATTACGGCGCTATTACTCCGGCGCGTAGCGTCAATCTGTGAGCAGAGTCAGGGCGATGAACACTCAATGGCGTTACTGCCCGGTTGCACTGGCATTGATGACAACGCTCTGGCCGCACGCCGGCTGGAGCGAAAGCTACTTCAACCCGGCTTTTTTGTCCGACGACGCCGCCAGCGTGGCGGATTTGTCGCGTTTTGAACAAGGACACCAGCAGGCACCGGGCGTCTATCGCGTGGACATCTGGCGCAACGATGAGTTTATCGGCACGCAGGACGTGCGTTTTGAACAAGCCGAAAACACGCCACCCGTCGCGGGCGGGTTAGCGCCGTGCATTACGCGCGCGATGCTCGACCGTTTCGGCGTCAACATTGCGGCGTTCCCGGAACTGGCAAACGTGCAGGGGGAGACCTGCGTTCCGATGACGACGGCTATTCCCGGCAGCGAAACGGCCTTCAACTTTGCGTCACTGCGCCTGAACGTGAGCCTGCCGCAGGTGGCCATGCAAAACAGCGCCCGGGGCTACATTCCGCCTGAACAGTGGGATGAAGGCATTCCCGCCGCCCTGTTGAATTACAGCTTTACCGGCAACCGCGGCAGCGATGACGACAGCTATTACCTGAACCTGCAGAGCGGGCTGAACTATGGTGCCTGGCGATTACGCAATAACGGCGCGTGGCGTTACACCCAAAGTAACGGTCAGCGTCACAGCAACTGGCAGAATATTGGCACCTGGGCTCAGCGCACCGTCATTCCGCTGAAAAGCGAGCTGGTGCTGGGCGACAGCAATACCGGTAACGATGTTTTCGACAGCGTCGGCTTTCGGGGCGGGCGGCTCTTTTCCTCCGACAGCATGTACCCGGACAGCATGCAGGGCTACGCGCCTACCGTGCGCGGTATTGCCCGCACGCCAGCCAAGGTAGCGATCCGCCAGAACGGTTATGTCATTTACCAGAGCTATGTCCAGCCTGGGGCGTTTGCCATTACCGACCTCAACCCGACCTCATCAAGCGGCGATCTTGAGGTAACGGTAGAAGAGAAGGACGGCAGCCAGCAGCGTTACACCGTGCCTTACTCCACCGTGCCGCTGCTGCAGCGTGAAGGACGCTGGAAATATGACCTGGTGGCAGGGGATTACCGCAGCGGCAACAGCGAGCAGGACACGCCGTTCTTCGCTCAGGGAACGCTCATTACCGGCCTGGGCGACGGCTATACGCTGTACGGCGGCACGCAGCTGGCGTCACGCTATACCGCGATTGCCCTCGGGGCCGGGAAAAACCTCGGGGACTGGGGGGCGGTCTCGCTCGATCTCACCCATGCCCGCAGCCAGCTCGCGGATGACAGCCGCCATGAAGGGCAGTCCCTGCGCTTCCTCTACGCAAAATCCCTTAACGGCTTCGGCACCAACTTCCAGCTGCTGGGCTATCGCTACTCTACCAAAGGGTTCTACACACTGGACGATGTGGCGTGGCGCTCAATGGAAGGTTACCAGTATGGCGAAGGTCAGGACGATGACGGCGTGCCGGACGTGCAGAGTTATCACAACCTGACGTGGAACAAAAAGGGGCGCTTCCAGCTCAACATTTCCCAGTCGCTGGGGGATTACGGCTCGGTTTACCTCTCCGGTAGCCAGCAGAGCTATTGGGGCACCAGCGAATCTAACGTCTGGTATCAGCTGGGCTATGCGGGTGGCGTGAAGGGGATCAACTACTCCGTGTCCTGGTCGTGGAACAAGGCCGTTGGGATCGACGGTACGGACCGAATTGCGTCGTTTAACGTCTCCGTGCCGTTCAGCCTGTTTACCCGTCACGGCTATCGCCGCGATAGCGCCATCGACAGAGCCTACGCTACCGCTTCTGCCAGCCGTAACAGCGACGGCGATACCAGCTGGCAGACCGGCGTGAGTGGAACACTGCTCGAAGACCGCAACCTGAACTACAGCGTCACGCAGGGGCACGCCAGCAATAACGGTGCAAGCGGCAGCGCCAGCGCCAACTGGCAGGCGACCTACGGTACGCTGGGCGTGGGCTACAACTACGCCCGAGACCAGCACGATCTCAACTGGCAGCTTTCCGGCGGCGTGGTGGGGCATTCAGACGGGGTGACCTTCAGCCAGCCGCTGGGCGACACCAACGTGCTGATCAAAGCGCCGGGCGCCTCCGGGGTGAGCGTGGAAAACCAGACCGGGGTGAAAACCGACTGGCGAGGCTACGCGGTGATGCCGTATGCCACCGTCTACCGCTACAACCGCGTGGCGTTGGACACCAATACCATGAGCAACAACACCGACATCGAAAATAACGTGAGCAGCGTGGTGCCGACCAAAGGGGCGCTGGTGCGCGCCAGCTTCGATACCCGTATTGGCGTGCGCGCTCTTCTGACCGTCACGCTCGGCGACCAGCCCGTGCCGTTTGGCGCTGTAGTGCGTGAAACGCAAAGCGGCGTCACCAGCATGGTGGGGGATGACGGGCAGATTTACCTCAGCGGGTTGCCGCTGGAAGGTGAGCTGCTTATCCAGTGGGGCGACGGAAAACAGTCCCAGTGCCGTGCAAGCTATCACTTACCACCGGAAAGCCTGAACCAGGCCATTACGCTGGCGGGGGCACGCTGTGAACGCTAACAGGAACCCAATCATGACCATTATCCGTAGCATAGTTGGCGCGGCAGTGTTGTGCAGCGCACTGCCCGCATGGGCCACGGTGTGCCAGAACTCCACCGGCGTGGCGAAGGATATTTCCTACGATCTCTCCAACGTGTTTAACAGCGCTAACAACAGGCCGGGGGAGATTGTCACCCTGGCGCAAAAATCTGGACTGGTGGGGGTGAATGCCATTTGTCCCCGCGGGACAACCGGTAAATCCACCATGCGCAGCTATGTCACCGACTTGCCCATTACCACGGTGATCGACAGCTATAAATATGTGAAGCTGAATGAGTACCTCGACGGCGCCATGCAGATCCACGATGACTTTGCGGGCACGTTCTACCCTCCCGCGAATTATATCCAGATGGGGCAGCACCCCAACGTACCGAATAACAAGGCTTTTCCGGTGACCGATTCCAAACTGGTTTTCCGTCTGAGGGTAACGCGGCGCTTTATCAATATGGTGGTGATCCCGCAGCAGACCATGTTCAGGGTCTATGTCACGACGACAACCGCCGATCCGCTTAATACGCCGGTCTATACCATCAGCTACAGCGGAACGATTCAGGTGCCGCAAAGCTGTGCGATCAACGCAGGGCAGGTCGTGGAGTTTGATTTTGGCGATATTGGTGCGTCGTTGTTTAGCCAGGCCGGTGCCGGAAATCGACCGCAGAAGGTGACGCCTCAAAGCAAAACCATTGCCATTAAATGCACAAACGTTGAAGCCAATGCGTATCTGACGATGCGTATCGAAGCGGAGAAAGTGTCCGGTAACGCGCTGGTTTCTAATAATCCCGATCTGGGGTTTGTGGTCGCTAACGAAAGCGGCACGCCGCTGACGCCTAACACGCTCACCAGCAAAATTCCGTTCCGCCTGGATGACAGCGCTCAGGCACAGGTCGGCATTCGGGTCTGGCCTGTGAGCGTGACGGGCAACAAGCCTGCCGAGGGCCGTTTCACCTCGCGCGGCTATCTTCGCGTGGATTACGATTAAGGAGGAGCAATGGGACACTGGAGCAGGAACATTGCTGCGGGAGTACTGATGATGCTTCACGCTGGCGCTCAGGCGGCCACGGCGCTGGGGGAAATCAATATTGAGATGTCCGGCAACATCGTCGATTTCACCTGCGTGGCCGAAGGCAATGACAGCGATAAGGTCGTCACGCTCGGCACCTGGCCAACGAAACAGCTAAGAACCACGGGGAGCCGCACGCAGCCCATGCCGTTTACGCTGAAGCTGACCGGCTGTCCTCCAGGCGCCGCCTCCATTACGTTTTCGGGGAAAGCAGACGGCAGCGACAGCGGTTTGCTGGCGCTCAATGATGGCAGTACGGCGGGTCAGGTTGCCGTGGAGATCCGCGATGCGGATAAAACACGGCTGGATCTTCAGCAGGCCAGCCAGCCGGTGACGGTCGATGCAGAAGGTAATGCGGTACTGTCGTTCTATGCCAATTATATTGCCACAGCGAATAACCCTCAGCCGGGACGGGCAGATGCGGATGCCACGTTTATGATCAATTATAATTAGCGCTGACCGCACTCCCTGCAACTCACTTAAGTTGCGGGGAGTGAATTCAGTTTATAGCAGTTCGTGTGCTTTCGCGTAATCTATTAATTCCACAATGCTCTGTACGCCGAGCTTGGAATAAATATTGGATTTGTGCGCGCTAATGGTTTTGTTGCTTAATAGCAACTGCTCCGCAATCTCCTTATTGGATAATCCATTCGCCAGATAGCGTAACACCGTGACTTCGCGATTCGATAATGGCATATCCGGCGTGATACCTTTCCCGGAGCCCAGATGATTTATAAAATTCAGCGTTTCTGAGGGGAAAAATGAATAGCCCATCAGTATCATTTCCACCGCGTTGTAGATCTCACCCAAATCTTTTCGCTTACTGACAAAGCCATTGGCCCCTGCGCGAATGGCGCGTCCTGCGTAAAACGACTCTGATTTTGACGAGAGGAACAGAACCTTGATGTCTTTGTTTAGGTTTCTGATTCTCTTGAGTAATGAAAACCCATCGGTTCCCGTCAGTTCGATGTCCAGGATAACCAGGTCGATGGGGTGATTGCGAATACAATCAAGCACTTCATGGCTATCGCCAGACTTGAGTTTGACGATGATATTTTTATTTTTCTGTAGCAGGACTTCTATCGACATTCTGACAATAGGGTGTTCGTCCATAATGATAACGGATGCCGGTTTCATTTTTAATGCCTCAGATTGTTAAAAGCGTTATGCGGAGTTTTGTTCAAACTCTCGAAATGCCGGAAGGATATAGATGGTGATCCTTATACGGTAGTAATTCCCTGGAAAGAGCGAAAGCATCCTTGTTAACGTAGCGAGTAAATTAATGCCTCAGCGCGGTTATCTCATTTGGCTGGTGTGGCAAAAAGGTTTTTCTTATTCATATTTGCAACGCATCTTATTATACCGTGTAAGTTTTCTCCGAAAACCCTGTAAATTAATCCTGGTCCATTGCTTTGTATTATCTTCTGGATCTGAATCGCTATTATTTTAAATTTAGCGCAAATGTCCTGCTATTCCATTTACCACATTTTTTCATCTTTATGTAATAACAAAAAATGACATATATCACTTTGTGTTAATTAATTGTTAACGAAACGAAGTGGGGAAAGTGGTGCGTTCCTTTTACGGCAAGCGCAAAAAAACGGCGCAACAGGGGGGGAAACCTTCATCTGAAAGCGCGTGACGACCGGCGAAAAAAAGCGAAACTGAGCAGCAGGATATGCTGCAGTCTCCTGCACTCGCGCCTGGCCGGTACAGATAAACTGCTTGTTTTTACATCATTATCATATTTTTAACGGACTCCTGGAGCGCTTAACGGATGGAGGAAAGTGCTGCTATTACCGTTTTCTGTAATATTTCGCGTGGTTTAAGTGGATGAATTAGGAATAGTTGTAATTTTTAATGAAATGTTAAATTGAAACGAAAATTTAACACAAATAGTAGGTTATTTCTTAAAGGTCTTTAGGAATGAACGGGTTAATGCCTAAGTCAAAACGTGCAGTCTGAGAGATTATTAAGAAGGTGCAGCAATTCCTGGCGGTGGTTTAACCCCAGCTTGGTCAAAATGCAGCCGAGACGATAGATAATGCGGCTATAGGGGTGGTTTTGTATCAGAGCAATCTGACGCAGCGTTTTGCCGCGAGAAAGTTCCTGCAGTATGGGCCATTCGCTGCGTGTGAACCACTCTTTCACCGAGCCTTGCGGCGGCTTTGTTTCCAGCAGGTACTGCTGCAGTGCCGCAGCGGGCAACTGACGTTCAAGCACATGAAAGGGCCCCGCCGCTTTGCAGAACAGGCGGGTATCGTAATCATCTGCCCTGACAAGCAGATGGGGGGTAAGAAAAGGCGGGTAGAGGCTATATCGTCTTAGCTGATCCAGTTTGTCGATCAGAGCCGTGGCGCGGCTGTCGATATCGACCACCAGACGCGCGGATGGCCACTGATTCAACGCGCTTAAGGCATCTTCCAGCACCGGATAGTCAGAGCAACAGCTTAGCGGGAAATTCCCGTTCAGCATTCCGGTGCGCAGGTAATGATCTTCCGTGACCAGAATGATAAACGGGGCGTCAGTTTTATGGGTCAGGTTGGTGGACTGGCTCAAAAATTCGAGTCGGTCAAAGAAGGGGGGAGCAAAAGGCGAGCGTGTAAATCCCAGTGCGTCACTTCCTGTACGACGCCGACGGTAACGGCGCACTGTCATTCCCATGGCCTCCCTCCTGGAGATGGCTGTTTAATCCTCCGGCCATGTCCAGGATGGCCAGTAATACCCCTGGCCGAGTTGTGCCCCTGCCTGGCGTGCGCAGGAACGATCCCGTTCAGTCTCAATACCTTCGATAAGCACCTTCCCGGCAAGCCGAAAACAGCGGGAAACCAGTTCCCCCAGCGCAGGGGTGGCGCGCATACGCCAGAAGGTTTCTTTATCGATCTTTATGCCGCTGAGTGGCAGCGGCCAGGATAAGAAGGGCTGGACAACGCTATCGTCAACGTCATCCAGCCAGATGCGGTGACCCTTCATGGTCAGCTGCTTCAGGCGCTGGGCCACCACCTGCCGCTGTGTATCGGAGAGTGTGAAAAAGTCGACAGGGTCGACAATCTCTATATTCAGCGGCGGGCTTCGCAGTTGCAGCAGACGCTGAAAAAGTTCTGGCACCATCAGTACAGTTATCGGCAGATTGATGAAAATATTGTTACAGGCGAGCGCGTTTTTTAGCACACGGAGCTGTACTTCCAGCAGCATAAGCGACTGTTCTGCCGATTGTTCGCGGAAAAAATCTTCACTTTGCAGCGTGGGTGACAGCACGCTGAGCACCTCAACGCCGATCCTGTGCGAAGAGGCGAGGGCAACGATGGGCTCAAGTTTGATACCGGTGATATCATGAGAAATGTGCTTTAGCCGGGGAGGCGTATAGGTCAGGTTTTGCGCTGTCACTCCATTGTCCTGTTGTCTGTCAGCCTCCAGGCGGCCGGGATACCTTGCACCAGTGTGACGAGGTGGCCTACAGGAGAACAGCAGGCGTTACTTAAAAGCAGCTAAGCCTTTTCGCAGCGGTAAATTCTACGTGGGATGTAGTGAAAATGTTGAAAAAACAGCCGTATTTACAATCAGCTAGCCGTTATCGATACAGATCGGGGAAAAGGCATTGACTCACCTGCCATTGACCGTATAATTCCACGCGTTTCACCACCGCGAAGTTCACGCTTCTCCGTGCGCCCTTAGCTCAGTTGGATAGAGCAACGGCCTTCTAAGCCGTAGGTCGTAGGTTCGAATCCTACAGGGCGTACCATTCCGCATTACTGTCTTTCCAGCATGTTCATTTTCGTCTGTTTTCACGCTCAACCCTCTTCTCTTTCCTGAGCCCTGTACCTATTGTTTCTTATCCCTGATGGGTTCCTTTAATTAACGGAATAATAAATAGAAAGCTAATTAAAACCTGTTATTTCCCGTCTTAAGGTTTTCTTAATCTTATATCCAGCTCGCTTTCTAAATTAGATTTTTATCACCTTAAACCCCGGCGTGAAGATATTTTCCACTTTTACGACCAAACTGGATTGATACTAATTATCATTAGCGTTTTTGTATGCTTTAATCCTGTCGCACAACCCCTTCAGGGGTGAATCTCGTCGGTCTATTAAGGATATGTTCATGAATTCTCGCTTGCTGTCATGCTTCTCGCTTGCCTTGTTGTCTTCATCACTTTTCCTTTCTACACAATCCGTTGCTGCTGATAATAATCAGGGTATCGTTGTGTATAACGCACAGCATGAAAACCTGGTGCAGTCATGGGTTGATGGCTTTACGAAAGAAACGGGAATTAAAGTTACTCTGCGAAACGGCGGTGACAGCGAGCTGGGCAACCAGCTGGTTCAGGAAGGCAGCGCATCGCCTGCGGACGTATTTCTGACGGAAAACTCGCCGTCCATGGTATTGGTTGATAACGCTAAATTATTTGCGCCTTTAGATGCCGATACGTTAAAGCAGGTACCAGCGGAATTTCGTCCAGCGCACGGTCGCTGGATAGGCATCGCCGCGCGTAGCACCGTGTTTGTCTATAACCCGCAAAAATTAAATGAGACACAGCTGCCAGCATCGCTGATGGATCTGGCGAAACCTGAGTGGAAAGGGCGCTGGGCCGCGTCTCCGTCAGGCGCGGATTTCCAGGCGATCGTTAGCGCAATGCTGGCGCTGAAGGGCGAGCAGGCCACGCTGGACTGGCTCAAGGCGATGAAAACCAATTTCGTTGCTTACAAAGGTAACAGCACCGTGATGAAAGCGGTCAACGCGGGCCAGATTGATGGCGGCGTGATCTATCACTACTACCGTTTTGTCGATCAGTCCAAAACGGGTGAAAACAGCAAAAATACCCAGCTCTACTATTTCAAACACCAGGATCCGGGCGCATTTGTCAGCCTCTCTGGCGGTGGCGTGCTGGCATCCAGCAAGCATAAAGCGCAGGCGCAGGCCTTCATCAAATACATCACCGGCAAAGAAGGTCAGGAAAGCCTGCGTAACAACAACGCCTTTGAATATGCCGTTGGCGTGAATGCCGCGTCCAACCCGAAACTGGTTCCGCTCAAGGATCTGGATGCGCCAAAAGTGGAACCTTCCACGCTCAACAGTAAGAAAGTTATCGAGCTGATGACGCAAGCTGGCCTGCTGTGATCCTGAACGCAAAGTGAATGTCTTATGTCTGGTTTGAGTCTCGACATCGGTAAAAACCGCGTGCGGAAGCCTGTTCGCAGGCGTCCCGCGCTGCCGATGGTTGCGTTAGCTGTCTTGTTTTCATTACTGGCGCTTCTGCCTTTGGGCTTTATCATTGCCATCGGCATTGAGACCGGCTGGGAAATGATTAAGGCGCTGGTGTTCCGGCCGCGGGTGGCTGAGCTGCTCAGCAACACGCTGTGGCTGATGGCGTTAGCGGTTCCGCTGTGCATTGTGTTGGGCGTGGCGATAGCCTGGCTGACGGAGCGCACGATGCTTGCGGGACGAGGCGTATGGTCGGCGCTGGCGGTGGCCCCGCTGGCGATCCCCGCGTTTGTGCAAAGCTATGCCTGGGTGAGCGTGGTACCGGGCATGCATGGCCTCTCTGCGGGGGTATTCCTCTCTGTTCTGGCCTACTATCCGTTTATCTACATGCCGGTCGCGGCGGTGCTGCGCCGTCTCGATCCCACGCTTGAAGATGTCGCCGCTTCGCTCGGATCGCCTCCCTGGCGGGTCTTTTTCCGCGTGGTGTTGCCTCAGCTCAAACTGGCGATCTGCGGCGGCGCGCTGCTGGTGGCGCTGCACCTGCTGGCGGAGTATGGCCTGTACGTCATGATCCGCTTCGACACCTTCACCACGGCCATTTATGACCAGTTCCAGTCTACGTTCAGCGGCCCGGCCGCGAACATGCTGGCGGGCGTGCTGGCCTTATGCTGTCTGGCTATCCTGATGCTTGAAGCCGTCACGCGCGGAAAAACACGCTATGCGCGCATTGGTGCAGGCGCCGCGCGCGAGCAGAAGCGCTGGCCGCTTGAGCCTGCTGCGGCGTGGCTGGGACAGCTGCTTTTTCTGACGCTGGTGCTGCTGGCGCTGGGCGTACCCATAATGGTGTTGTGTCGTTGGATCTGGCTGGGCGGCGTGGAAAACTGGATGAGCGCTGACCTCTGGCACTCGCTGCGCCAGACGCTGATGCTTGGCGTGGGCGGAGCGCTGCTGACGACGGCGTGCGTGATCCCCATCGCGTGGCTCGGGATCCGTTATCCACACCGTATTTTCCGTATGCTGGAAGGGTGCATTTATATCACCAGCTCGCTGCCGGGCATTGTGACCGCGCTGGCGCTGGTCACGGTGACTATCCACTATGCCCGTCCGATCTATCAGACGGAAGTGACGCTGTTCCTCGCCTACCTGCTGCTGTTTATGCCCCGCGCGCTGATTAACCTCCGGGCTGGCATTGCGCAGGCACCGGTTGAGCTGGAAAACGTGGCGCGCAGCCTTGGCAGCACGCCCGCTGAAGCGTTATGGCGCGTCACCCTGCGGTTGGCCGCACCGGGCGCGGCGGCGGGTGCGGCGCTGGTTTTTCTCGGCGTCAGCAATGAACTGACCGCAACGCTGCTGCTGTCGCCATTGGGAACGCGTACGCTCTCCACCGGCTTCTGGGCTCTCACCAGCGAGATCGATTATGTGGCTGCGGCCCCTTACGCCATGCTGATGATCCTTATCTCACTGCCGCTAACCGCCATTCTTTATATGCAGTCTAAAAAAATTGCAGGGCTATGACATGCTTGAATTAACGTCCATTTCGAAATCCTTTTCCGATGCGCGGGTGCTTGATAATGTGAATCTGAGCGTTGCACCGGGGAGCCGAACGGCGATTGTCGGGCCGTCAGGTTCGGGAAAAACCACGCTGCTGCGTATTCTTGCCGGATTCGAAACGCCGGACAGTGGGCGCATTGTCATGCAGGGACGCACGCTGTTTGATGAACACAATTTTGTGCCCGCCCATCTGCGTGGGATCGGTTTTGTCCCGCAGGAAGGGGCGCTGTTCCCGCACCTTAATGTGGCTGACAACATCGCCTGGGGGCTGGACGGCACGCGGGATGAAAAACGTCAGCGGGTGGACGCGCTGATGGAGAAAGTCTCTCTGGACAGGCAGCTGGCAACGCACTGGCCGCATGAGATTTCCGGCGGACAGCAGCAGCGCGTTGCGCTGGCCCGCGCGCTGGCCCAGCGTCCGTCAGTCATGCTGCTCGACGAACCCTTTTCTGCGTTGGATACCGGGCTGCGCGCCATGACGCGCAAAGCGACCGCCGACCTGCTGGCGGAAGCTGGCGTGGCCTCGATTCTGGTGACGCACGACCAAAACGAAGCCTTGTCCTTTGCCACCCAGGTTGCCGTGATGCGCGGCGGGCGCTTCAGTCAGGTGGGTACGCCTTACGAGGTATACTCCCGGCCCGTTGATGAAGAGACCGCGCTGTTTCTTGGCGATGCGGTGATCCTGCCTGCCCAGCTCTCCAGCGGGTACGCGATGTGCGCGCTGGGTGAAGTGCCCACGGACAATGCCCGTGCGACAGGAGAGGGCAGAGTGATGATGCGCCCGGAACAGCTGCGCGTTACGGCATGCGCCCCACATGAAAGCCCGGTCTCGATTATTGAGGTCGATTTCACGGGCCATTTGTCCACGCTCACCCTTGCCTTAGCCGGGCGACAGGAGCCTGTTGTTCTGAAAACGGTCAGTCAGGCTGGGTGGAACCCCGGCACGGCGGTGCGCATTGATATTGCGGGCGTCGCACGCGTTTTTGATTATTCTTAATATTCGTTAGTTATTTCATGCAATGGGTTGTTATAGAAGAATTTTCCTGAACGTGTGGAATTTCCTGAGATTCTCTACCATGCTCAATACACCTCATCATCGTGTGTGAGGCTTTTCGTAGTTGCTGATTAATCTCAAGGAAAAAAGGTTATGAAAAAAACGACTGCTATTTTGTTGGGAACCGCGTTTCTGTTTACCACTAATGCCTTTGCTGCAGAACTGCTGACGAAAAATGAATTTGAGAAAGTAGAATCACAGTATGAAAAAATCGGTACTGTTAATACTTCAAATGAAGTATCGATTGATGATGCGAAGAAAGAGCTGATTGAGAAAGCAGACAAACAAGGCGCTGATGTGCTGGTACTGACGTCCGGTAATACCAACAACAAAATTCACGGCACCGCCGATATCTACAAGAAAAAATAATGTTATTGCAGCCACCCCCAGTGCGGGGTGGCTGTTCTCGTCCTGCTCCTCATCATCATCCCCCCATTCTGATTAACCTCTTTTCGCGACAAGAAATGCGCGGTTACACTTGATAACGCATAGATAATGCGTATAGTTCTCATTTGCATTGCATTTACACCATTCTAAGGCCCGACCACGGGTCATTTTTGCGCGCACATTTAAACGAGTTAATTATGAACAACACCACAATGCATAAAACGCTGCTGGCGCTTGCCATTGGCGCAGTGACCCATTCCGCTCTGGCAGCGGATGAGAAAAAAGAGGACACCCTCGTCGTCCAGGCTGCGGCGGGGAGTGATTTCACCCCCGGCGGCGACCAGCTGGTACCCGCCTTCCTCGACGGGCAGGTGGCAAATGGCGGACGCATGGGGATGCTCGGTCAGCAGAACGCCATGGACGTGCCGTTCAATATTATCAGCTACACCTCAAAGCTGGTGGAAGATCAGCAGGCGAAAACCATTGCCGATGTCGTCGCCAACGACGCGGGCGTGCAATATGTTCAGGGCTACGGCAACAGCGCCGAAACGTTCCGTATTCGTGGCCTGAAGTTCGATGGCGATGACATGACCTTTGGCGGCCTGTCCGGCGTGCTGCCGCGTCAGGTGGTGGATGCCCAGATGGTCGACCGCATTGAGATCTTCAAAGGGGCCAACTCGCTGATGAACGGTGCGGCAAGCTCCGGCGTGGGCGGGATGATCAACCTTGAGCCGAAACATGCGGGCGAGACGCCGCAGGCAAAAGTGGGCGTCGACTACACCTCGGATTCCCAGATTGGCACCACGCTGGACGCGGGCCGTCGCTTTGGTGATAACGACCAGTTTGGCGCGCGCGTGAACCTCGTCCATCGGGAAGGGGAAACCGGCGTACCGAATGACCGCCGCCGCACCACGCTGCTTTCCACCGGCCTGGACTACAAAGGCGACCGCTTCCGTACCTCGCTTGACATGGGCTATCAGAAGAAAACCTTCCACGGCAGCCCTACCAGCGTCAATATTTCAGCGGTGGATTTCGTCCCTGAGCCGCCGAAAAATGACCGCAACTTCTCGCAGAAGTGGGCCTACAGCAATATCGAAAACGAATTCGGGATGTGGCGCAGCGAGTACGACATCACCGATGGCTGGACCGCCTATACCGGTCTGGGTGCGCAGCACGCGCACGAGGAAGGGATCTACAGCGCGCCGAAGCTGGTGGACAAGAGCGGCAAGGCCACGGTCAGCCGCCTCGACACCAACCGCATCAGCGACTCCGTCAGCGGGATGGCGGGCATTCGCGGTAACTTTGACACTGGTTTTGTCTCGCACAAGGTCAACGTCGGGTATTCAGCGATGACCAAAAACGAAAAAATCGCGTGGAAAATGTCGGCGGCGGCGGATAACCCGACCACCAACATCTATCACAACACCGGCGTTGATATGCCGGACAGCACTAACTTCAACGGCTCTGGCGGGAAATACAGCGATCCGCTGACCAGCGGGCGCACCCGTACCCAGGGCTGGCTGCTGAGCGATACGCTGGGCGTACTGGACGACAAGCTGCTGTTCACTGCCGGGGCGCGCCATCAGAAGGTGGTCATCCGCGGCTACAACAAAATCACCGGTGCGGAAAACGCGGCGGACGGTTTCGACGGCAGCCGCTGGATGCCCACCTACGGCGTGGTCTACAAGCCGTGGGAGGAAATATCCCTCTACGCCAACCACACCGAAGCGCTGCAGCCGGGCGAAACCGCACCTAACACCGCCACCAACTACGGCCAGAGCACCGGTATCGTTCACTCTAAGCAGAACGAAGTGGGCGTGAAGGCGGACTTCGGCCGCGTGGGCGGATCGCTTGCGCTGTTCGAAATCAAAATGCCGTCGGCAATCCTCGACGACAGCGGCCACTACGGCCTGGACGCCGAGCAGCGTAACCGTGGCGTTGAGCTGAACGTCTTCGGCGAGCCGATGCTGGGAATGCGTCTGAACGCCAGCGCCACCTGGCTGCAGGCCGAGCTGACCAAAACCAAAAACGGCGTCAATCAGGGTAATGATGCGATCGGTATTCCGAATTTCTACGCCGTGCTGGGCGCGGAATACGACATCAAGCCCGTTGACGGTTTGACAGCGACCGCCCGCGTGAACCACTCCGGCACGCAGTACGCTGACCTGGCAAACACCAAAAAGCTGGACAGCTACACCACGCTGGATCTGGGCATGCGCTATCGCTTCGCGGTGAACCACAATGCAAACCAGATGACCGTGCGCGCGGGCATCGACAACGTGACCAACGAGAACTACTGGGCCAGCGTAGACGATTCCGGCACCTACATCACTCAGGGCGAAGCGCGGACCTTTAAGGTCTCGGTTGGCTACGAGTTCTAAGCGTTCCACCTCGTTATCCGGGGCAGGGATGCCCCATCCTTCCGTTATCGTGTTATAAAATTGTAACAAAAGCTTCTTACACTGGTCGCCACATTCTTACCTCTTGGCCAATGACAGGAAGCCGCTATGGGCAGACCCCTCAAATCCGTTTTCAAAAAAGAACATCGCGACGATATCGCTAACCGCAGCGCCAACCCGGTTTTCTCCGAGGTTGCCGAGGTGTTCCTTTCCCGCCGCCGTTTTTTGCAGATGGGCGCCGTTGCGGGGGCTGCCGTTTCATTCCCCTTTCTGATCAAACCCGAAAACGCCATTGCCGCGGTATCGAAGCCTTCCGCGCTGGCGAAAGCGGTGTCGCTTGGGTTTAGCAGCATCCCCGTTTCCACGGAAGATACGATAAGGGTGCCGGAAGGCTATATTGCTCGCCCGTTTTATCGCTGGGGTGACCCGACGGGAATTAAAAGCAACATGCCAGCCTTTAAGCCGGACGCCAGCAACACCACGGACGAGCAGGCGATGCAGGCGGGCATGCACCACGACGGGATGGCGTGGTTTAGCCTGCCTCAGGGAGCGCAAAACCCGGAGCATGGGCTGCTGGCGCTGAACCATGAATACATCGACAACGGAATGCTGTTTACGGACGGCACCGCGAACTGGAACCTCGACAAAGTCCGCAAGGGGCAGAACGCGATGGGCGTGTCGGTGGTGGAAGTGAAAAAAACGGGCAGTGAGTGGCAGGTGGTTCGCCCGTCCTCTCTCGCCCGCCGTATAACCGTCAATACGCCGATGCAGCTTACCGGCCCGGCGCGGCATCAGCCTTTAGTGAAAACCGCCGCCGACCCGCAGGGGGAGCGCGTGCTGGGCACCATGCAAAACTGCGCTAACGGCCATACGCCGTGGGGCACCTATCTCACCTGCGAGGAGAACTGGTCGGATATTTTTGTCAAAAAAGCCGATCTTAACCCGCTGGAAAAACGCTACGGCATCAGCGACAGCGACGAGTCCTACCGCTGGAACGAAGTGGATGACCGGTTCAGCGTCGATAAAACCCCTAACGAACCTAACCGCTTTGGCTGGGTCGTGGAGATTGATCCCTACGACCCGACCTCCACGCCACGCAAACACACCGCGCTTGGCCGCTTCAAGCATGAGGGGGCGGCCGTCACGCTCGCCGCTGATAAGCGCGTGGTGGTGTATATGGGTGACGATCAGAAGTTTGAGTACATCTACAAATTTGTCTCGGACAACAAATACGATCCTGCGAACCGTGAAGCCAATATGCAGCTGCTGACGTCCGGCACGCTGTACGTCGCCAGGTTCAACGAGGAGGGGAGCGGCGACTGGCTGCCGCTGATTTTCGGGCAAAACGGCCTGGATAAAAGCAACGGATTTGAAAGCCAGGGCGACCTGCTGATTAAAACCCGCCTGGCGGCTGATGTGGTGGGGGCGACGAAAATGGATCGCCCCGAGTGGATAGCCGTCGATCCGCACGCCAGCGGCAGCGTCTACTGTACGCTTACCAACAACAGCGATCGCGGCAAGGAGGGCAAGGCGCCGGTCGATGCCGCCAACCCGCGCGCCAACAACGTATTTGGTCATATTATGCACTGGCACGAAGACGGGGCCGATCCTGCCGCCGCACGCTTTAAATGGGATATTCTGGTCATGGCCGGGCGTACCGACGGCGACGATCCTAAGGCCAAAGGTTCCATGCAGGGCGCGGAATTCGGCAGCCCGGATGGCCTGTCGTTCGATCATCAGGGCGTCCTGTGGATCCAAACCGACGTCTCTTCCAGCACCATCAATAAGAAAGCGTACGAGGGGATGGGCAATAACCAGATGGTCGCCACCATTCCGGGCACCAATGAATACCGCCGTTTCCTGACCGGACCGCGCGGGTGTGAAATCACCGGCATTGCGTTTACGCCGGACAACCGAACACTGTTTATCAATATCCAGCATCCGGGTGAGGGCGGGGATGATATTACCGATCCGTCCAATCCGCGCGCCGTCTCCAACTGGCCAGACGCCAGCCCGAACGGGCGTCCGCGATCGTCAACGGTGGTGATCGTCAAAGCGGACGGTGGGATCATCGGGTCGTGACCTTTATCTGCCGGGTGCATGCAGTGGCCCGGCGTTAAACTTGCTACCTCCAGCATGAAGTGTTAAAACGTGCCCCTTCTAAAAAAGAGACAGGGGTAGGGCGTGAAAGACGCGTCATCCGCTTCAGGCCATGGTAGCGCTGAAGCTTCGTCGGATCAGAATCCGACGCTGCAACGTGGTTTGCAAAATCGACATATTCAGTTAATTGCCCTTGGCGGCGCGATCGGTACCGGGCTGTTTCTCGGCATCGGCCCCGCCATTCAGATGGCGGGCCCGGCGGTTCTGCTGGGTTACGCTATCGCCGGGATTATCGCCTTCCTGATCATGCGCCAGCTTGGCGAGATGGTCGTTGAAGAGCCGGTTTCAGGCTCCTTCGCGCACTTTGCTTATAAATACTGGGGCCCGTTTGCAGGCTTCCTGTCCGGCTGGAACTACTGGGTCATGTTCGTGCTGGTCGGGATGGCAGAGCTGACCGCCGCGGGCATCTACATGCAGTACTGGCTGCCGGACGTGCCGACGTGGATCTGGGCAGCAGCCTTCTTCATCATTATCAACGCCGTTAACCTCGTCAACGTGCGCCTGTATGGCGAAACCGAGTTCTGGTTTGCGCTGATCAAGGTGCTGGCGATTATCGGCATGATCGGCTTTGGTCTGTGGCTGCTGTTCTCCGGTCACGGCGGCGAGCGGGCCACAATCGACAACCTGTGGCAGCACGGCGGCTTCCTGGCAACCGGCTGGAAAGGGCTGATCCTCTCGCTGGCGGTGATCATGTTCTCCTTCGGCGGGCTGGAGCTGATTGGCATTACCGCGGCTGAAGCGCGCGACCCGCAAAAAAGCATTCCGAAAGCGGTCAACCAGGTGGTGTACCGTATTCTCCTGTTCTATATCGGTTCGCTGGTGGTGTTGCTGGCGCTCTATCCGTGGGTGGAGGTGAAATCCGATAGCAGTCCGTTCGTGATGATTTTCCACGATCTGAACAGCAACGTGGTGGCCTCGGCGCTGAACTTCGTCATTCTCGTGGCGTCGCTGTCGGTCTATAACAGCGGGGTTTACTCCAACAGCCGTATGCTGTTTGGCCTCTCGGTGCAGGGCAACGCGCCGAAGTTCCTCACCCGCGTCAGCCGTCGCGGCGTGCCGGTCAACTCGCTGTTCCTTTCCGGCGCGATTACCTCTCTGGTGGTGCTGATCAACTACCTGTTACCGAAACAGGCCTTTGGCCTTCTGATGGCGCTGGTTGTCGCGACACTGCTGCTGAACTGGATCATGATCTGCCTGGCGCACCTGCGCTTCCGCGCGGCGATGCGCCGCAAGGGACGCGAGACGCAGTTTAAAGCGCTGCTCTACCCGGCGGGGAACTACATCTGCATCGCGTTCCTGGGGCTGATTCTGGTGCTGATGTGCACCATGGATGAGATGCGCCTGTCAGCAATGCTGCTGCCGGTGTGGGTGGTGTTCCTGTTTATTGCGTTTAAGCTCTCACGTAAAAAGTAGCGCGGTTTTCTCCCTCTCCCTGTGGGAGAGGGCCGGGGTGAGGGCACCAGACCGCACCAAACCAGACCGCACCTGTCTTCACGCCCGGTGGCGCTTCGCTTACCGGGCCTACAACATCCCAAATCACCTCCAACCCAACCTTTATCGTGACCCCCCTCCCAATTCCGTTTCGATCCACAGGATCTTTATTTTGTAATCGATTACTTTTTATTTGAACTGTTTTGTAATCGATTACTTTTTTCTGGGTGAGGCTCATCATGGTGTCAACAACTGAAAGTAGTGGAAAGGCGATAGCGCAGCACCGGCTGCTGGTGCCGCGGCTGTCGCTGATGATGTTTCTGCAGTTTTTTATCTGGGGTAGCTGGTCGGTCACGCTCGGCCTGGTGATGACCCAGCACAACATGTCGCTGCTGATTGGCGATGCCTTCTCCGCTGGGCCAATTGCGTCTATTCTCTCGCCGTTCGTGCTCGGGATGCTGGTGGACCGCTTCTTCGCCTCGCAGAAGGTGATGGCGGTGATGCATCTGGCGGGCGCAGCGATCCTCTGGTTCGTGCCGGGGGCGCTGATTGCCGAGAACGGCGCACTGCTGATCGGCCTGCTGTTTGGCTACACGCTCTGCTACATGCCGACGCTGGCGTTGACCAACAACATCGCGTTTCACAGCCTGGCGAACGTGGATAAAACCTTCCCGGTGGTGCGCGTGTTCGGCACCATCGGCTGGATCGTCGCGGGCATTTTCATCGGCGTGACCGGCGTGGCGTCCAGCGTGACCATTTTCCAGGTGGCGGCCGCCAGTTCCGTGCTGCTGGCGCTTTACAGCCTGACGCTGCCGCACACGCCAGCCCCGGCGAAAGGCCTGCCGGTTAAGGTGCGCGACCTCTTCTGCGCGGATGCCTTTGCGCTGCTCAAAACCCGCCACTTCTTCGTCTTCTCCGTCTGCGCGATGCTGATCTCCGTCCCTTTGGGCACCTACTACGCCTATACCGCCTCATACCTGGCGGATGCCGGGATTGCCGACGTCAGCACCGCCATGTCCTTCGGGCAGATGTCCGAGATCTTCTTCATGCTGGTGATCCCGCTGCTGTTCCGCCGCCTGGGCGTGAAAGTCATGCTGCTGATCGGCATGCTGGCGTGGTTTGTGCGTTACGCCATGTTCGCGCTGGGGGTGAGCGAGGAGGGGCGCTTCCTGCTCTATATCGGCATCCTGCTGCACGGCGTGTGCTATGACTTCTTCTTTGTGGTGGGCTTTATCTATACCGACCGCGTGGCTGGCGAGAAGGTGAAAGGCCAGGCGCAGAGCATGATCGTGATGTTCACCTACGGCATCGGCATGCTGCTCGGCTCGCAGATTTCCGGCGCGCTCTATAACCGTCTGGTGGCGGGGCAAACCGTGCCGCAGGCGTGGGTAACATTCTGGTGGATCCCGGCGGTGGCAGCCGCGGCGATCGCGCTGATTTTCCTTCTCACGTTCAAGTATGACGATGACAAGGCGTAACGTTCAGGAGGTGGTATGAGGACGATGAAAGGACCCGGCATTTTTCTGTCGCAGTTTATTGGCGGGGAAGCGCCGTTCAACTCGCTCGACGGGCTGGCCGGGTGGGCAGCCGGGAAGGGCTATAAAGCGGTGCAGATCCCCTGCAACCATCCGCACATTTTTGATGTCGAAAAAGCGGCCGAGAGCCAGACCTACTGCGATGACATTACCGGCAAGCTGGCCGCGCACGGGCTGGTCATCAGCGAGCTGTCGACCCATCTGGAGGGGCAGCTTGTGGCGGTAAACCCGGTCTACAGCGACGCGTTTGACCACTTCGCGCCCGCCGCCGTGCGCGGCAACGATGCGGCGCGACGGGCGTGGGCGACGGAGAAGCTGAAGCAGGCGGCGGTTGCCTCGGCCAGGTTAGGCCTGAAAGCGCACGCGACCTTCTCAGGCTCGCTGGCATGGCCGTTTTTCTACCCGTGGCCGCCGCATAACGAGCAACGTTTTCAGGATGCATTCGGGGAGTTGGCAGCCCGCTGGCGGCCGATTCTGGATGCGTTCGACGAGCAGGGCGTGGATGTTTGCTTTGAGCTGCATCCGGGGGAAGATCTGCACGACGGCGTGACCTTCGAGCGTTTTCTGGCGCGGGTAGATAACCATCCTCGCTGTAACATCCTTTTTGACCCAAGCCACATGCTGCTGCAGCAGATGGACTACCTGACCTTTATCGACATCTACCACGCGCGCATCAAGGCGTTTCACGTGAAGGATGCCGAGTTCCGCCCCAGCGGGCGCAGCGGCGTCTACGGCGGCTACCAGCCTTGGATCAACCGCGCCGGACGCTTCCGCTCGCTCGGTGACGGGCAGATCGACTTTAAGGGCATTTTCAGCAAGCTGACCCAGTACGACTATGACGGCTGGGCGGTGCTGGAGTGGGAGTGCTGCCTGAAGGACGGCGAAACCGGCGCGAGGGAAGGCAGCGAGTTTATCCGCCGCCATATCATCCCGGTCTCCGGGCGCGCGTTTGACGACTTCGCGGCAGGAGGCAAGCATGATTAACGTCGGGATTATCGGCAGCGGGTTTATCGGCCCGGCGCATATCGAGGCGCTCAGGCGCCTCGGGTTTGTGCAGGTGGTTGCCCTGTGCGACGGCACGCCTGCGCAGGCGCAGGAAAAGGCGCGAGCCTTGAATGTGCCGCATGCCTACGGCAGCGTTGAGGAACTGCTCGCGCACCCCGATCTGCACGTGGTGCACAACTGCACGCCGAACCACCTGCACGCGGAGATTAACCGCCAGATCCTGCGGGCGGGCAAGCACGTGTTTTCCGAAAAGCCGCTGTGCATGACCCCGGACGAGGCGCGCGAGCTGGTGGCGCTGGCGGAGCAGGCGGGCGTGGTGCACGGCGTGAGCTTTGTCTATCGCCAGTTTGCAATGGTGCGCCAGGCGGCGAGCATGATGCGCGCGGGCGATATCGGACGGCTGTTCGCCTCGCACGGCAGCTATCTGCAGGACTGGATGCTGCTGGAAACCGACTACAACTGGCGGGTGGATGCCGCGCTCGGCGGCGCATCGCGCGCGGTGGCGGACATTGGCTCCCACTGGTGCGACACGGTGCAGTTCGTCACCGGGCGACGCATTACCGAGGTGATGGCCGATCTCGCCATCGTCTGGCCGACGCGCAAAGCCAGCGTGTCGGGCAATCAGACCTTTACCCACGATGCGCACGCGCAGTATGAAGACAAGCCGGTCACCACCGAAGACTTCGGCTCGGTGCTGTTCCGCTTCGACGACGGCAGCAAGGGCAGCTTTAGCGTCTCGCAGGTGAGCGCGGGGCGCAAAAATCGCCTGACGTTTGAGATCAACGGCAGCGAGCGATCGGTGGCGTGGGATCAGGAGATCCCGCAGCGGCTGTGGGTCGGCCATCGCGCGCAGGCCAACCAGACGCTCACCGACGATCCAGGCCTGATGAACCCTGACGTGGCCGACAGCGCCCATTTCCCCGGCGGGCATATCGAAGGCTGGCCGGACGCCTTCAAAAACATGATGGCGCAGTTCTACCGCGCCGTGCAGGCGGGCGCGATGCCGGAAAACCCGCCGTTTGCAACTTTCTACGACGGCGCAAACGTGATGTATATCATTGATGCGATAGTGAAAAGCCATCAGCAGCAGCGCTGGGTGCGCGTGGCGTATTGACGCGTTGCCCGGTTCGCCGGGCAACCGTTTTATGGTAGCCTGCACAAAACGCTAACCGCAGGATGTGTCGTCGCTATGTCAATTCAGAAAATCGCTCAGCTCGCCGGGGTCTCCGTGGCGACGGTCTCCCGCGTGCTCAACAACAGCGACACCGTGAAGGCGAAAAACCGCGAGCGCGTTCTGCAGGCGATCCAGGAGAGCAACTACCAGCCGAACCTGCTGGCGCGCCAGCTGCGCACCGCCCGCAGCTATATGATCCTGGTGATGGTCTCCAACATCGCCAACCCGTTCTGCGCCGAGGTGGTGAAGGGCATTGAAGAAGAGGCGGAGAAAAACGGCTACCGCATTCTGCTGTGCAACTCCGGCTCGGATATCGAACGATCCCGCTCGGGTTTAAGCCTGCTCTCCGGCAAAATTGTCGACGGCATTATCACCATGGACGCCTTCTCGAAGCTACCGGAACTGGCCGCGCTGATTGGTGCCGCGCCGTGGGTGCAGTGCGCAGAATACGCCGATGCGGGCGCGGTCTCCTGCGTGGGGATTAACGACGTCGATGCCTCCCAGCATGCCGTCAGCCAGCTGGCCGAGAGCGGCCGTACGCGTATCGCGATGATCAACCACGACCTCAGCTATAAATATGCCCGCCTGCGCGAGCGCGGCTACAAGAGCGTGATCCACCTGAAGGATCTGGACTATCAGGCGGTGGAATACGCCAGCGATCTCAGCTCGCGCGCCGGGATGGCGGCGATGGAAAATCTGCTGAAAGAGAACCCGCCGGACGCGGTGTTTGCGGTATCGGACACCCTGGCCGCAGGCGCGCTGCGCGCGATTCAGCAGGCGGGGCTGCGGGTGCCGGAGGATATCGCGGTCGTGGGGTTTGACGGCACCGAGCTGGCGGACATGATTTCGCTCACCACCATCGAGCAGCCGTCGCGGGATATCGGGCGCAAGGCGGTCGATCTGTTACTGAACAAAATCGACAACCCGGATGCGCCCAAGGAAAGGGTGATGATGGACTGGCGCTTTATTTCCCGCGCCAGTACCTGATTATTTTGCGATAACGCCCGCCAGGGAGCGAATATCGTTCCCGGTTGGCGACTGGTGAATACGCAGACCGAATTCATCCACCACCGCAAAAATATGGTCGAAGATGTCGGCCTGAATTTCCTCATATTCTGCCCAGATCACCGTGTTGGTGAAGGCGTATATTTCAATCGGCAGGCCGTTGGCATCCGGCGCGAGCTGGCGCACCATTAGCGTCATATCTTTGCGAATGCGCGGGTGGTTGCGCAGATATTCATTCAGGTAGGCGCGGAAGGTGCCGATATTGGTCATCTTGCGCAGGTTTAATATCGATTCCCCTTCACCATTCTGCTGATTCCACAGGTTAATCTCCTCATGACGCGCGGCCAGATAAGGCTTCAGCAGCTTCGCCTGAATCAGCTTCTGCTGCTCCTGCTCGTCGAGAAAATGAATGCTGGTGGTATCGATATTCAGGCTGCGCTTAATGCGTCGACCGCCGGACGCCGACATGCCGCTCCAGTTGATAAAGGCGTCGGAGACCAGCGCCCACGTCGGAATGGTGGTGATGGTGTTATCAAAATTGCGCACTTTTACGGTGGTCAGGCCGATGTCCGTCACCGTGCCGTTGGCACCGTATTTCGGCATTTCCAGCCAGTCGCCGAGCTTCAGCATGTCGTTGGCGGAGAGCTGAATGCCCGCCACCAGTCCGAGTATCGGGTCTTTAAACACCAGCATCAGAACGGCGGCCATGGCACCCAGACCGCTGATCAGAATCGCCGGGGACTGGCCGATCAGCAGGGAGATAATCAAAATCCCCACCAGGATGGCGCTCACCAGCTTGATGCCCTGGAAAATCCCTTTCAGCGGCAGCTGCGACGCGGTGGCCATTTTCTGCGACAGATTGAAAATCACGTCCAGCAGCGAGAAGAAAGAGAGCAGGGCATACACCATCACCCACAGCTTCGCGCAGGTGGTGAGCATTTCCGCCGCTTCGCTGCCTTTTTGCAGCCACAGTACCGCCTGAACGTTGACGATTATCCCCTGTAGGGTAAAGGCCAGACGGTGAAATAACTTATTCTGGGTAATGATCTGCAGCCACAAATGGCTGCTGGCCTGCGCGCGTTTTTCGAAAGCGCGAAGCACCAGCTTGTGCAGAATAAAATGAACCACGATGGCGGTAAGAAAAATAATACCAAAGATAATCACTAACGAGGTGGTGTGATTAATTTCAATCCCTAACTCTTCAACCTGAGCAATTAATTCCTGCATAACGTCTCCTGTATTGATGCAGCCCCATAATGGCGGCTGCGGATCTATTATGCAAATTCACAGGCTTATTTGACGGCCTGACAGACCTTCACCGCGGGTAAACAGAGGCGATGACGCATGCGCAACGTCGCCAGCGCCAGCACCACCATCATCACCGTTTCCACCGTCAGGAAGACGTTAACCGCCTGAGTGTAGTCCGCGTGATGGTTTTGCAGCGCGTGAAGCAAGATTGCGCCAAAAATGGCCGGACCCAGCCCCAGCGCGGCCTGCTGCAGCGTGCTGAGTATGGCGCTCGCGGCCCCTGCGTCGTCGGGCTGAATATCGCGCATCCCGATGCGATAGAAGCTGTTCACGATCAGCGCCTGCCCGTAGCCGACCAGCCCGGTCGCAGGTGCCAGCGTCAGGGCGGTGTTATCCATTCCCCACACCCGGAACGTAACAATCAGCGCCAGCAGACCGGTAATCTGGATCGCCAGACCTGTCAGCAGAATGGTGCTGGTGCTGTAGCGGGCGATCAGCCGAGGGGCAAACCACGCGGAGATAAAGTAGGTCACGCCCAGCGCGATAAAACTGTTCCCGGACTGCCACGGCGCCATGCCAAGGCCGGTCTGCATGGTCAGTGCCATGCAAAACATAAACCCGGACCAGACGCTGAAAAAGAGCATCGCGATCAGCACGCCAAAACGGATGCTGCTGAGCTGCATCAGACGCGGCGGGATCAGCGGGTGCGCATCCTCACGCTCTTTTTTACGCGCGTTCAGCACCATTAAATATGCCAGTGGAATAATGGCCAGCAGCGCAGCCTTCAGCGGCCACGACCAGTGCCACTGCGGGCCGAGCGCCATCGGGAACAGGAGGCAGCAGAGGATCATCGCCAGCAGCACGGTGCCGGTCCAGTCAATGCGTGACGGGGTATCGCGGCGGGTTTCCGGCACGTAGCGGCGGCTCAGCGCCAGCACCACCAGGCAAATCGGCACGTTGATGAAGAAAGCGTTCCGCCAGCCCAGCCCGGCGATATCCGCCGATACCAGCCAGCCGCCGCCCATCTGGCCGACGATAAACGCAATTCCGCCGATGCCGCCGAACAGGCTAATCGCTTTCGCGTGGGCGGTGCCTTTTAGCGTGACGTGCAGCGTCGCAAGAATTTGCGGCATGATCAGCGCCGCGCCTGCGCCCTGAACGATGCGCGCGGTCAGCAGCTGTTCGATGTTTCCCGCCATGCCGCACAGCAGCGAGGCCAGGCCAAAGCTCGCCACGCCCCGCATAAACAGGCGACGGCGGCCAACGTTGTCCCCCAGCTTGCTGCCGAGTGCCAGGCAGACGGCGAAGGCCACGCCGTAGAGCGCGACGATCAGCTCCAGTTCTGTAGCGGTGGCGTGCAGTGAGTGGGTGATGGAGTCCAGCGCGACGTTGGTGATTGAGGTATCAATCAGCGGCAGCATCTGGCCGGTTAACAGCAATATCAGGCCTGCGCGGCCCGGTGAAACAACTGACGTATTCATGGGATCTCCATTGCGTCATTCATCAGATGGTCGTAGCATCAACCATCTGATAAACGGGTACCAGTTCTTGCTTATACTGGTACTGGCACTACCATGCAGGGGGATTTATGGCCTTGATGTCTGAACCCGTCGTCTCACTTCAGGATGACACCCGAAAACAGCTGGGTACTTTTTTACGCGCACGACGCGAAAGCCTCGACCCCCAGCGTCTCGGCCTGCCGCGCAGCGGTCGCCGCCGCACGCCGGGTCTGCGCCGTGAAGAGGTGGCGATGCTGGCAGACGTGGGCGTGACCTGGTACACCTGGCTTGAGCAGGGCAGGGACGTCAACCCGTCGAGCGCGGTGATGGCGGCCGTGGCGAAAGCCTTGCAATGCACCCCAACCGAGGCCCGACACCTGTTTGTTTTAGCCGGTTTGCCGCCGGGCGAAGCGCCGCAGGCGGTCTGCTGCGAGGGCATCAGCGAAGGCACGCGCCGCCTGCTTGATACCCTGCTGCCAAAACCTGCCAGCATCCAGAAGCCCAACTTCGACATCGTGGCGTGGAACGACAGCTTTGGTCACCTGATGGGGGTGGATTTCAATGAAATCCCGCCGGAAGACCGCAACTGTATTTACCTGTTCCTCACCCATCCGGCGTGGCGCGCGCGGCTCGGCAGACGCGACGACGTGCTGCCGATATTTGTCTCCTATTTCCGCGCGGCGATGGCCGAACACCGGGGCGACCCGCTATGGGAGGCCAAGCTGGCGCGCTTCTTTGCGGTGTCCGAAGAGTTTAAAACCCTGTGGCACCAGCGCAACGACGTGCGCGGCGTGGAGAACCAGCTCAAGCTGTTTACCCATCCCGAGCTGGGGGATTTTACGCTGCAGCAGATGTACTGGTACTCCGCGCCGCGAAACGGCTCGCGGCTGCTGGTCTATTTACCGGTGGATGAGGCGGGGGAAAGGGCGATGGCGTGGCTGGCGGAGCAGGGGAAATAAGTTTTTTGCGTGGTGCTTTCAGGGAGTTAATGCTGATCCGGTGATGTTTGCTAAAAGCAGGTAAGGTAAACATGAAAGGCAAAATTAGCCTTTAATGCAAATTGCCTTATATGCTAATATCATCAGGGATGAATAACCGTGTTCAGACTCATCGTTCATAAGGCAGTCAGAGAAGAGATCCTCTTACTGCCCGCTGGGGTGAAGGCGAAGCTGATTCGCCAGCTTGATAAATTACGCGCTAACCCGACAGCACTGCGGGAACCTGACAGCAAACCCTTACCGCATGGTTTGTTCGAAATCAGAACCGTCGGGCTGATCCATACTCGGGGGATTTACGTTTATCAGCGGGACAAGACAATTTTTCTGCTGCGAGTGTTTATCAAGAAAACGCAAAAAACGCCCTCCGCTGAACTTCGTCTGGCACTGAAGCGACAACAGGAGATGTTGGATGAGCAAGAAGATTATTGACTGGGATGAACTCCGATCTGAGCTGTTAAGCGATTCAGAGGTACAGGCCTCTTTTGATGCTGAAGAACGAAAAGAGCGCTTGCGTGAAATGTTGGCGCAATGGCGAAACCAGGCCGGTCTGACGCGCGCGCAGGTGGCGGAGCGAATGGGCGTCAGCGCACCCACCGTATCAAGAATGGAAGCGAATATAACCCGGGCGAGTCTTGATACCTTAACGCGTTATGCACTGGTGTGTGGGGTTGAACACCCGCAGATTACGCTCTATTGAAAACAGGCACGCCGGTAACGGGCGCGCCTGTAGAGATTAGCACTCGGTCACAATCGTGCTCAGCGGCAGGCGGGACTTCGGCAGCGTGGCGTTGAAATCTTCCACGCTGTGGTGCCCAACCGGCACCACCACCAGGCTGGTGAAGCCTTTCTCTTTCAGGCCAAACTCTTCGTCGAGAATAGCGGCGTCGAAACCTTCAATCGGCACCGCGTCCAGACCCAACGCGCCCACGCCCAGCAGGAAGTTGCCGACGTTCAGGTAAACCTGTTTCGCCATCCACTGGTCGTCATCTTTCAGATCCACGCGGTGCATGTCGGCGAAGTAGTGGCGGCCTTTATTGTTGGCGGCTTTGGCTTCCGGCGTGTTGAAACGGCCATCGGCCTCTTCCTGATCGACAACGCGCTCAAGCCAGGCATCGTCCATCGCGGTTTTCGCGCAGAACACCACTACGTGAGAAGCATCCAGCATTTTGCGTTCGTTGAACACATAGGTGCCCGCAGCGGATTTCGCCACGCGCGCTTTACCTTCCTCGGTGCTGGCAACAATAAAATGCCAGGGCTGGGAGTTGGTGCTGGACGGGCTGTACTGCAGCAGGGTTTTGATTTTTTCCGCTTCTTCAGCGGTCAGTTTTTTGGCTGGGTCGAACGCCTTGGTAGAGTGGCGTTTCAGGGCGACAGAAATGATATCCATAACAACTCCTGGTGATGAAATTCGCCCGCTCGCGGGCGCGAAAGGAAAGCAGAGTACCGCGCGAAGCGGGAAAAGATAAGGGCGATTCGAGCGCTTAATCTGTTCGGCTCAGCCGAACAATCAGGCCGGGCGTATCCATTTCTGATCTTTTTTCGGCAGCTTATCGACCACCAGATTCCACGAGTCGTTGATGAAATCAGCGACCACCTCAGGCGTGATGTCATCGGTGCCGTAGAGTGAGATCCAGTGCTTTTTATTCAGGTGATAGCCAGGTTCAACGCCGCGATAAATTTGCTGATTCAACCGCGATTTTTCCGGATCGGATTTCAGGCTGACGTGAGGGCGTCCGCGTACAACCGCCATCAGCATAAAAATCTTTCCACCTACTTTAAACACGTCGTACTCGGGGCCGAACGGCCAGCAGTGTTCGGTGAAAGGCATCTCCAGCGCCACGCGTTTCGCGTGCTCCTGCAAGGACTTACCGTCCATCGCTATCCTCCTGAGCCAGCCCGCGCCACATGGCCTCAAAACCGAGCGCTTTAAAATCGACGGCGCGGGATGGATCGCGGGTGGCAAATTCCATTGTGGTTTCGGCCAGCGATAAGAAAATCGCATCGCCAAAGGTTTTAAATTCGTCGGACATAAACACCTGGCGCACCGAGCGGCGGCACAGCTCGTGCAGCTCCGGGAACATATCTTTCACGGCCTGCTCCGTCTCGGCGTTGATCTTCTCACTGACGCCAAGCTGTCGAATGGCGGCGTGTGCGAGAGGGTTTTTGATCCCCCAGTCGACATAGCTGTTCCAGATGTTACGCGTGTGCTCTTTTGGGCTGGTGAGTGAGCGATCCAGATTAGACAGCATCGCCTGGCAGAGATCCTGCTTCAGGTGGAGGTAAAGGGCATTCAGCAGATCGTCTTTGGTCGCAAAGTAGCGAAACAGGGTGCCTTCGGCGACGCCCGCGTTACGGGCAATGAGCGCCGTTGAGGCGGCAATTCCCGACTGCGCAAACGCAGCGGTTGCTGCTTCCAGTAAGGCCTGTTTTTTATCTTCACTCTTCGGACGTGCCACTCAATTCTCCCCTTTGTCAAATGTAAAAAAACGTATTGAAGCATGCGGTTCATACCGCTGCAACGCGGAATGTCAAAGATCGAAAACGTCTTGACGATATATTCATCATATCTAATAATGAGTGCTTACTCACTCATAATCAAGCTTAACCCGCGTAAACCATCGGATGGGGCGCGTATTCGGGTCAGGAAATGAAAAAGCCTCTATTCATCTGCGTGGTGTTTGTCATGATTGTTGCTTCAGCTGCGAGTTTACCTTTTGTTCTGAACGCCGGTTTCGGCCAGCCACCGCAGGGTGAGCAGCTCTCCGAAGTGGAAGCCTCCCCGCAGTATCGCGAGGGGAAATTCCACAATACGCTGCCGACGCCGGGTTATAACGGCGACAAAAACATGCTGGTCGCGACGTGGGAATTTCTGACCAAAAAAACCGAAAACGCACGACCGGCGCAGCCGCTGCCGCTGGTAAAAACCGATCTTGCGAGCCTGCCGCTGGAGCAGGACACCCTGGTTTGGCTCGGTCACTCCTCGTGGTACTTGCAGCTCGCGGGTAAACGCATTCTGATTGACCCGGTGCTCAGCAACTACGCCGCGCCATTCTCGTTCCTCAATAAGGCCTTTGCCGGTGAGTATCCGTGGCGCGCGGAAAGCATGCCGGAAATCGACCTGCTGATTATCTCGCACGATCACTACGATCATCTGGACTACGCCACCATCAGGGCGCTGCTGCCGAAGGTGAAGCGCGTGGTGACGCCGCTGGGCGTGGGATCCCACCTGCGCTACTGGGGCATGAAGCCAGAGATTATTGACGAGCGCGACTGGAACCAGTCGGTGCGCATCAGCGATGAATTGACGGTGCATGTTCTTCCGGCGCGTCACTTCTCCGGGCGCGGCATCAAGCGCGACCAGACCTTGTGGGGCAGCTTTATGTTCGTCACGCCAGAGCAGAAGGTTTATTACAGCGGGGATTCCGGCTACGGCCCGCACTTTAAGGCCATTGGCGAGCAGTTTGGCGAGGTGGATTTAGCCATTATGGAAAACGGCCAGTACGACCAGGACTGGAAGTACATCCACATGCTGCCGGACGAAACGGCGCAGGCCTCGGCGGATCTCAACGCCAAAGCGGTGGTGCCGGGGCATAACGGACGCTTCGTGCTGGCGAAACACACGTGGAACGATCCGCTGATCCAGCTGGCGCGCGCCAGCAAGGACAAAAATTATCGGCTGCTGACGCCGGAACTGGGTGAGCCCGTGCGGGTGAGTGATACCACTCAGGCATTTCACGAGTGGTGGGAATAATGTTTAAGCGAGAAGCAGAGGGGGACAGCGGTATGACCATTTCCGCTCAAGTCATCGACACTATCGTCGAATGGATCGACGACAATCTGCACCAGCCGTTACGTATCGAAGAGATCGCCCGCCACGCGGGATATTCGAAGTGGCACCTGCAGCGGCTGTTTATGCAGTACAAAGGGGAGAGCCTCGGGCGCTATATTCGCGAGCGCAAGCTGCTGCTGGCGGCGCGCGACCTGCGTGAATCCGACGCTCGCGTGTACGATATCTGCCTGCGCTACGGGTTTGACTCGCAGCAGACGTTTACCCGCATATTTACCCGCACCTTCAACCAGCCGCCGGGTGCGTACCGTAAAGAGAACCATAGCCAGACACATTAACATGTCGCGTGTAGGCCGGGTAAGGCGTAGCCGCCACCCGGCTTTTTTGGGGGCCCGGTGCCCGTAAGTTGCCCGGTGGCGCTGCGCTTACCGGGCCTACAAATAGCTTACCAGCGATAATTCACCGTCGCCGTCACCGTTCGGCCAATCCCGTAGAAGCACGCCGTATCGCTTGCGCACGACGCAACATATTTCGTGTCCGCCACGTTATTGACGTTGAACTGCACGCTCGCCCCTTTAAGGCTGCGGTTCATCTCGCCCAGATCGTAGCTCAGCATCGCGTCATACAGATCCACCGAGGGCACCTTGAAGGTATTCTTCGCATCGCCGTAGCTGGTACCGATGTAGCGCATCCCCACGCCAGCGGTCAGGCTCTTCAGCGCGCCGCCCGGAACGGTATAGCTGGCAAACGCCGATGCCATATGCGCCGGAATACGCGCAGGCGTTTTGCCTTCTGTTCCCGCCACCGTCGTGCTTTTGGTTTTCGCATCGGTGTAGGTGTATGAGCCAATCAGGTTGATGTTGTCCATCAGCGTGGAGTGGATTTCCGCCTCAACGCCTTTCGAACGCACTTTACCCGCGTTCTCAAACCAGCCTTCGGCGCTGTTGTAGGTCGCCACGTTGTCCTGGGTTAAATCGTACAGCGCGAGGGTCATCAGCGTACTGTCGACCGGCTGATACTTCAGGCCAATCTCGGTCTGCTCCCCGGTGGTTGGCTTGAAGGGGGCAACGCCCGGCGCGCGGTTGGTTTGCAGGTTCGGTTCAAACGAGGTGCTGTAGCTGATGTACGGCGACAGGCCAGAATCGAACGCGTACAGCAGGCCGGTTCGCCAGGTGAACTTGCTGTCGTTCTGCTGGGTTAAGCTGCCGTCGGTGAAGTCGTGTGTTCGCACCTCGCTCCAGTCGTAGCGCCCGGAGACCAGCCATTCCCAGCTGTTCCAGCTCATTTGATCCTGCAAATACAGACCCATCTGGTCGAGATTTTGCTGCTCGTCGGTGGCCGTTTTGAATGTGCTTTCATCCACGTTTACGCCGTATACCGGGTTAGTCCAGTCGAGGTCATACTGTGAACCGCTCCCGCGTGCCAGCAGCTGCTTATCTTTGCTGGTCTTGTAGTCGAACCCGCCGAGCAGGGTGTGGCTGACGCTGCCGGTCTCCAGCAGATACTCAAGCTGGTTATCCAGGCCAAATTCGTTGGTGGTGCGCTCTTCATGCTGCGCGCGTCGCGTCAATACCGTGCTGTTGGCCGCGCTGCTGGCGTAAACGAGGTAACGGTATTTTTGTTTGATGCTGGCGTAACGCGCGTTCTGGCGGAAGGTGAGGTCGTCGGCGAACTGATGTTCCAGCTCGTAGCCGATCGTCGTCTGCTCGCGCCAGGACTGATTGTAATTCGGATCGCTGACGTTAAAGTCGCGCGGGATGTATTTCCCGTCGACGCTTTTGACCGTGCCGTAGGCGGGCAGGAAGTTGCGGTAGCCCGCATCCGGATCCTTCTGGTAGCTGGTCAGCAGCGTAAAGCGGGTCTGATCGTTCGGGTACCAGGTGATAGCAGGCGCGATCGCCATCCGCGTCTCTTTATAATCATCCACCTGATTATGCTGGGTACGGGCGATACCGTTGACGCGATATAGCACGCGGCCGTCGTCGCTCAGCTTGCCGCCGAAATCAAACGCGCCTTCTGCCAGATCGTTATTGCCGGTACGGAACTGCACGTTATGGATGGATTCCGCGGTCGGGCGTTTGCTGGTCATGCTGATTAACCCGCCAGGGTTGACCTGACCAAACAGCACCGACGCCGGGCCACGCACCAGCTCCACGCGCTCCAGTAACCACGGGTCAATCGTACCCGTCTGGGACGAGGCCGTCGCGCCGAAGCTCAGGCCGTCGAGGAATTTCGGCACATAGCTAAAGCCGCGCACGAACACCTCGTCGTTACGGTTCGACGAGCCGCGGTACTCGGTAAACACGCCCGCCGAGTAGCGCAGCGCCTGCGATACGGACGTCACGTCCTGCATGTTCATCTGATCGCGGGTGATCACCGATACCGACTGCGGCGTTTTCAGGATCTCCGCGCGGGTCTTGGTGGCGGAGAGCGTTTGGGTTGCCACAATCCCTTTTACCGGGGCGGTGGGGTCTTCACTCACGCTCTGCGTCACCGTTATGGTTTCTTCTCTATTTTCAGCCTGAGCCGCCACGCTGGTCGTCGCCAGACTCAGCAGCCACAGTTGCATTATCTTATTATTTTTAAACATTTTTTCTACTCATCCTTGGTTGCTATCGCCATAAAAACACCGTTAAAACGCGTTAGATGATATTGCAAATTATTACCATTTGCATTAGCGTTGGTAACAAATTTCGTCAGGGAACAAGCGGTAATGAAGAGGGTATGGAGCGGATTATTACTCGGGATAGGTGTGCTGCCTGCGGTGGCGGCAACCTGCGAACACTCTTCCCGGCAGGGAGACGTCCAGGGGAAGTTTGATGCCAGCGGTGAAGTCTGTTTTATGCTGCCAGAGCTTGCTGAAAATTATGTCTCCGCCACGCTGCATGGCGTAACGGATGCCCGCCTGCTGGACGGGCAAAACCGCCGCATTCGTACGCTGGTTGAAAATGGGCCCGCCGATGGCGAACACACGCTGCTTTTTGCCCTGCCGGAAAAGCAGAGCACCTCGCTGGTCCTGCACGGCGAAGCGGGTAAACCCTGGCGTTTTCAGTGGCGGATGAAAGAGACATCTGCGCTACCGCGCGTACAGATGCTGGCACCTGAAAGCCCGACGCTTCAGGCGCTGGCAAAAGAGATTGCTGCCGGAGGGAGTACTGACGCGTTCTGGCAGACGCAGATTCGGCAGGGAACGCCGATGGTGGAGCCGGTAGACGCAGAACATAAGCGCGTCACCTTCCTGTGGCGCGGCGCGCGGGATAACGTCTTTATTCTCGGCTCACCGGCGGGGGATCACGACCCGCTGTTCCGCCTGGGCAACAGCGACGTCTGGTTCCGCAGCTATGTGGTGCCCGCCGACACGGTGATGCAGTACAAGCTGGCGCCCGATGTGCCAATCGTCGAGGGTTCCTCACGCGATCAACGTCGCGCGATCCTGGTGAGCGCCCAGGCCGATCCGCTCAACCCGAATACCTTTGGTGAACAAAAGACGGATCGCTGGAACCGCTATTCGCTGCTCGATCTCAGCCCGGCACGCTATTGCTCCGTGCAGGCCACGGCCCAGCCGCTGGTCCACGGGTCATTAAGCCGCCAGAGCATCAGGAGCAATATCCTCGGTAATTCCCGCGAGGTGATGGTCTATAAACCGCGCGGCGCACAGCCCGCGCGCTGGACGCTCATTCTCTTCGACGGTCAGATTTATCAGGACGAATACCATTTGGCTAACGTGCTGGATGGTCTGATCGCCCGCCATCATCTTCCGCCGATTAACGTGGTGTTTATCGACAGCCTCGATCACGCCCGACGCGGCAACGAACTGCCGCCGAACCCGGATTTCGCCGACTTTATGGCGCATGAACTGCTGCCGTGGCTGCGCGGGCAGGGTATCGCGATGCAGCGGCAGAAAACGGTGCTGGCGGGGTCGAGCTACGGGGGAATCGCGTCGTCATGGGTAGCGCTGCGCTATCCGCGCCTGTTTGGTAACGTGCTGAGTCTTTCAGGTTCGTACTGGTGGGCACCGAAAGGGGAGGCTCCCGGCTGGCTGACGCGGCAATATCAGCAGTCGCCACCGTATCCGGTGCGCTTCTGGCTGCAGGCCGGAAAGTTTGAAACCACCGGGCCGGGCGGGGGCATTTATCGCACTACGCAGGATTTCGAACAGGCGTTGAGGGAGAAAGGGTATCGCGTCAGCTTCCATCCCTCATCCAGTGGTCACGACTACGCGGCCTGGTGTGAAGCGCTGATCCACGGCATGCGTGACTTCACCGGCTTACGACGCCAGTGAAAACCAGCGGCGCCAGACGAAACGCAGGATAAAGAATTCGATGGCGCCGAGGGCCAAAAACCACAGGCAAAACAGAATGGTGTAGAGCTGGTTCAGATCGACCATATGGAAGGTCGTCATCAGCTTCTGCGCCAGCACCAGACCCAGTGACGGCGCGGGTAACAGCAGGCAGGAGATCAGGGCCAGCAATAAAATGCCCCCCGCCGTAAGCAGCGATTCTAACGGGTGTTTCATCGTAATGTTAATCGTCAGTTAAAAATGTCATTGTCCGGCATTCTGTAACGTAAAGCAATATCAGCCCCGCTGGCCTTTTTGAATAAAACAACGACATTATTACTGCGAATAAATAACTCTACACGACCCGGTGTTCATATTAATATCGCGTTGTGTAAATAAATGTCCGTATCAGGAAAATAATTTTACAAATGTATAGGTGCTATAACCAATTAACGTGGCAATAACAATGGCTGCGACAATGTATAACGCCAGGCGTCGTCCGCGATAAATACCAAACATGGTTCCCCCTCGTTTAGCGTTGGTTTAGAAATATTTTGTAAAAATCAGGTCATCGAAATAGTTTTAATCAGTTTTGAATAACCGAGAAGTCATTATATTGCGGTAGATCAATTTTACCCGCAAGACTTAAAAATGAATTTATTTAGCCCGAAAGGAATTCAGGCTTCTGTTCACCGGATATTGAAGGAAAAATACGATGACCGAAAAAAAATTGTCCCCAAACATGCCGCCTTCCGGCGGGCTGGCATACCAGCAGACCGCAGAGCAGGTGCTTACGCACCTGCAGAGCCAGGCCAGCGGTCTGGATCGTGCAGAGGCGCAGGCGCGTCTGCAAAAATCAGGTCCGAACGCGTTGCCGGAGAAAAAAGGTAAACCCGCCTGGCTGCGTTTTTTGGCCCATTTTAATGATGTGCTGATTTATGTCCTGCTGGCCGCCGCCGTATTAACGGCAGTAATGGGCCACTGGGTTGATACGCTGGTTATTCTGGGCGTCGCGGTAATCAATGCTTTAATTGGCCATATTCAGGAAAGCAACGCGGAAAAATCCCTGAAGAGTATTCGCAATATGCTCTCCAGCGAGGCACGCGTTATTCGTAACGGCAGCCACGAAACCATACCTACAACGGAAATAGTCCCGGGCGATATTATTGTATTACGCGCGGGGGATCGTATTCCGGCGGATATGCGTTTAATCGAAGCGCATAATTTACGCGTGGAAGAGGCGATTCTGACCGGTGAATCCACCGTGGTGGATAAGCACACGAATCCGCTGAGCGGCGAACTGCCGCTGGGCGACCGCACCAATATGGTCTTCTCCGGGACGACCGTAAGCGCGGGCGGCGGCGTCGGCCTGGTCACCGCGACCGGTAAGGATACCGAACTCGGCCACATCAACCAGATGATGGCGGGCATTGAAAAGCACCGCACGCCGCTGCTGGTGCAGATGGACAAGCTGGGTAAAGCGATCTTCGCCATTATCCTGGCGATGATGGCCGCGCTGTTTATCTTCAGCCTGGTGTTCCGCGAGATCCCGATGGGCGAGCTGCTGCTCTCCCTGATTAGCCTGGCGGTGGCCTCCGTGCCGGAAGGTCTGCCAGCGATTATCTCCATCATCCTCTCGCTGGGCGTGCAGGCGATGGCACGCAAGCGGGCGATTATCCGCAAGCTGCCAACAGTTGAAACGCTCGGCGCGATGACCGTGGTTTGCTCGGATAAAACCGGCACCCTGACCATGAACGAGATGACGGTCAAAGCCATCATCACCGCCGACGCCTGCTATCGCGTGGACGGCAACAGCTACGAGCCGGTGGGCAACATCTACCTGGAAGGCAGCGACGAGCCGGTCCACATCCAGCCGGGCACCGTGCTGGAGCAGTACCTGCGCACCATCGACCTGTGTAACGACAGCCAGATGATTCAGGACGAGCGCGGCCTGTGGGGCATTACCGGTGGGCCGACCGAGGGCGCGCTGAAGGTGCTGGCGGCGAAGGCCAGCCTTGAGCCGGTCATGACCACGCTGGTTAACAAGATCCCGTTCGACTCGCAGTACAAGTACATGAGCACCCACTACCAGATTGGCGGTGAGGAGCAGATCCTGATCACCGGTGCGCCGGACGTGATTTTCGCCCTGTGCGCCGAGCAGCAGACCCGTAACGGTGCGGAAGCCTTCAACCGCGCGTACTGGGAAAGCGAGATGGAGCGCTATGCGCGTCAGGGGCTGCGCATGGTTGCCGCGGCGTTTAAACCGGCGAACGGCGAGCAGGAATTGACGCACGACGACCTGAGCCACGGTCTGATCTTCCTCGGCATCGCCGGGATGATGGATCCGCCGCGTCCAGAAGCGATTGCTGCGATTAACGCCTGCCAGCAGGCGGGGATCCGCGTGAAGATGATCACCGGGGATCACCCGCAGACGGCGATGAGCATCGGCCAGATGCTGGGGATCACCAACAGCGAGCAGGCGGTGACCGGCTACCAGCTGGAGAAAATGGACGACGCCGAGCTGGCGGACGCGGCGGTGAAGTATGACATCTTCGCCCGCACCAGCCCGGAGCATAAGCTGCGCCTGGTGAAAGCGCTGCAGGATAAAGGCGAAATCGTCGGCATGACCGGTGACGGCGTGAACGACGCCCCGGCGCTGCGTCAGGCTGACGTGGGCATTGCGATGGGCATCAAGGGCACGGAAGTGACCAAAGAGGCGGCGGACATGGTCCTGACGGACGATAACTTCGCCACCATCGCCAGCGCGGTGAAAGAGGGGCGTCGCGTTTACGACAACCTGAAGAAGACCATCCTCTTTATCATGCCGACCAACCTCGCGCAGGGGCTGCTGATTGTGATTGCGCTGCTGGCGGGGAATATCATTCCGCTGACGCCGGTACTGATTTTGTGGATGAACATGGCGACCTCCGCCACGCTCTCCTTCGGCCTGGCCTTTGAGGCCGCCGAGCGCAACATCATGCGCCGTCCGCCGCGTCAGACCGGGCAGCACGTGATGGACGCCTACGCCGTCTGGCGCGTGGCCTTCGTCGGCACCATGATTGCCATCGCCGCCTTTGCGCTGGAAGCCTGGCTGGCCCCGCGCGGCCACAGCGCGGAGTTCATCCGCACCGTGCTGCTGCAGATGCTGGTCTGCGCCCAGTGGGTGTACATGATTAACTGCCGCAACACCGAAGGGTTCTCCCTGAACCGCGGCCTGCTGGCAAACAAAGGTATCTGGCTGGTGACGGGCGTGCTGTTCCTGCTGCAGGCGGCGATTATCTACCTGCCGTTTATGCAGATGCTGTTCGGCACCGAAGCGCTGCCGCTGCGCTACTGGTTCGTGACCCTGGCGGTGGCGGGCGTGATGTTCTTCGTCGTCGAAATCGAGAAGCGACTGACCCGCAGGTTCCGCAAGGCTGCATAACCAAAACCTTATCCCTCACCCTGCCCTCTCCCCAAAGGGGAGAGGGTGTTCAAGTTCCCTCTCCCCTTTGGGGAGAGGGTTAGGGTGAGGGGAAAATACTGAGGTACTCCCATGAAACTCCCACTCCTGTTCGCGCTCCTCGCCTGCACCTTGCAACCCGCATTCGCTGCCGCCATTCCCGTCCGCGTCGCCGCCGTGGAGCAGACCGCCCACGCCGCCGAGCGTCAGATCCCGGGTCGCATCGAAGCGATTCACACCGTTGAGCTGCGCGCCCGCACGGAAGGCGTGATTACCAAAATCCACTTCCGCGACGGGCAGTACGTGAAAAAAGGTGACGTGCTGTTTGAGCTCGACGACGCCGAGCCGCGCGCCGCCCTGCGTCTCGCGCAGGCCGAGGTGAGAAGCGCCGAAGCCACGCTGCGTCAGGCGCAGCAGCAGCTTTCCCGCTTTGAAAGCCTGGGCAGCAACAACGCCATTAGCCGCCACGATGTGGACAATGCTCGCATGCAGCGCGACGTTGCCAGTGCCGCGCTGGAGCAGGCCAAAGCCCGCCTCGACACCCGCAGCGTCACCCTGAACTACACCCGCATCGCCTCGCCGATTGACGGACGCGTGGGGCACAGCAGCTTCCACGTCGGTAGTCTGGTCAATCCGGCGAGCGGCGTTTTGGTGGAGGTGGTCCAGCTCGATCCGATCCGCATCGCCTTTGCGCTGGAAGAGGGCGCGTTTGCCACCAAAGCCGGACAGCATGCGGATATCAGCGCCATGAAGCAGGCCTGGCAGGCGTTAATTGACAGCAACGGCCAGCGCGTCAGCGGTGAACTGACCTCCGTGGATAACCGCATCGACCCGCGCACCGCCAGCGTGATGCTGCGCGCCGAGTTTGCCAACCCGCGCCATCAGCTCCTGCCCGGCGGCAACGTGAACGTGACCCTGCGCCCGGCAAGCGAGCAGCCGGTTCTGACCCTGCCCGCCGCCGCGGTACAGCAGAACGGCGACGGGTTCTTTGCGTGGGTGGTTAACGCCGACGGCAAAGCCGAAATGCGCCCGCTGAAGGTCGCCGGACAGATCGGCCAGCAGTTCCAGATTACCTCCGGCGTGAAGCCCGGTGAGCGAGCAATCACTGACGGCGCGCAGCGCGTGCAGCCCGGCGCTGCCGTCCAGATACTGAATTAAGGAGCCATCATGCTGACGTTTTTCATCAAACGCCCGCGCTTTGCGATGGTGATTGCGCTGGTCATCACCCTGCTCGGGGCCATCGCGCTGAGGATTATTCCGGTAGAGCAGTACCCGCAGATCACGCCGCCGGTCGTGAATGTGTCAGCGTCATGGCCCGGCGCCAGCTCGGCTGACGTGGCGGAGGCCATCGCCACGCCGCTGGAGACCCAGCTGAACGGCGTGGATCACATGCTTTACATGGAGTCCACCAGTTCGGACGAAGGCACCTACAGCCTGAACATCACCTTTGCGGCGGGTACCGATCCGGATCTTGCCGCCATCGACGTGCAGAACCGCGTGGCGCAGGCCGTGGCGCAGCTGCCGACCGAGGCGCAGCAAAACGGCGTACAGGTGCGCAAGCGGGCCACCAACCTGATGATGGGGGTAAGTCTTTACTCACCGAATAACACCCACACGCCGCTGTTCGTCAGCAACTACGCCAGCACCCAGGTGCGCGAGGCGCTGTCGCGTCTGCCGGGCGTCGGGCAGGTGCAGATGTTCGGCGCGCGCGACTACAGCATGCGCATCTGGCTGCGTCCGGACCGCATGAACGCCCTGAACGTCACCACCGACGACGTGGCGCAGGCGCTGCGCGAGCAGAACGTGCAGGGGGCGGCAGGCCAGGTCGGCACGCCGCCGGTGTTTAACGGCCAGCAGCAGACCCTGACCATCAACGGGCTGGGGCGACTGAACCAGGCCGAAGACTTTGCCGACATCATCATCCGCGCCGGGGAGATGGGCCAGCTGGTGCGCCTGAAGGACGTCGCCACCATCGAGCTTGGCTCGCGCAGCTACAGCTCCGGCGCGCAGCTCAACGGGCACGACTCCGCCTACCTCGGCATCTATCCGACCCCATCCGCCAACGCCCTGCGCGTGGCCGACGCGGTACGCGCGGAGCTGGAACGCCTTTCGACGCGCTTCCCGGACGACCTGGTCTATGAGGTGAAATTCGACACCACCTCCTTTGTTGCCGCCACCATTAAGGAGATCGGCGTCTCGCTGGCGCTCACCATGCTGGCGGTAGTGGTGGTCGTTTCCCTGTTCCTGCAAAGCTGGCGCGCAACGCTGATTGTCGCGCTCGCCATTCCGGTGTCGCTGGTGGGCACCTTCGCGGTGCTCTACACGCTCGGCTACTCCGCCAACACCCTCAGCCTGTTCGCCATTATTCTGGCGCTGACCATGGTGGTGGATGACGCCATCGTGGTGGTGGAGAGCGTCGAAACGCTGATGGCGGAAGGGCAGAGCCGCACGGCGGCGACCGCGCTGGCGCTGCGCCAGATTGCCGGGCCGGTCATCGCAACGACGCTGGTGCTGCTGGCGGTGTTTGTGCCGGTGGCGCTCCTGCCGGGGATTGTCGGCGAGCTGTACCGCCAGTTCGCGGTGACGCTCTCGACTGCCGTGACGCTCTCAAGCCTCGTGGCGCTGACCCTGACGCCCGCCCTGTGCGCGCTGCTGCTGCGCCCGCGTCCGGAGAAACCTGCGGCACTCTATCGCGCCTTTAACCGCGGGCTGGACGCCACGCGCGGTTTCTACATCCGCATCGTGAACGTATTAAACCTGCGTCCGTGGCTGGCGCTGCTGGCCACCGCAGGCGCGGCGGCTGTGGTGGCGTTCAGCTTTACGTCGATGCCTAAAGGCTTCCTGCCGCAGGAAGATCAGGGCTACTTCTTCGCCAGCGTCCAGTTGCCGGAAGCGGCCTCGCTGGAGCGCACTGAGGCGGTGATGACCACGGCGCGCGAATTAATCGCCAAAAATCCGGCGGTGGAGGACGTGATTCAGGTCTCCGGATTTAACATCCTCAACGGCACTAGCGCCTCCAACGGCGGGTTTATCTCCATCATGCTCAAAGACTGGAGCGAGCGTCCGTCGCTGGACGAGGTGATGGGCACCCTGCAACGCCAGCTGCTGGCCCTGCCGGAAGCGACCATCATGACCTTCGCGCCGCCGACGCTGCCGGGGCTGGGCAACGCCTCCGGCTTTGACCTGCGCATTCAGGCGCAGGCGGGGCAGAGCCCGGCGGAGCTGGAGCGCGTGACGCGTGAGGTGCTGGCGAAAGCCAACCAGCACCCGCAGCTGAACCGCGTGTTCACCACCTGGAGCAGCAACGTGCCGCAGCTGACGCTGACCGTTGACCGCGAGCGCGCCGCCCGTCTCGACGTGCCGGTGTCGCGCATCTTCAGCAGCCTGCAAACGGCCTTTGGCGGCACGCGCGCCGGGGATTTCAGCGTGAATAACCGCGTTTACCACGTCGTCATGCAGAACGAGATGCAGTGGCGCGAGCGCGCGGAGCAAATCAGCGAGCTGTTCGTGCGCAGCAACAGCGGCGAGCGGGTGCGCCTCAGCAACCTCGTTACCATTACGCCGACAGTCGGCGCGCCGTTCCTGCAGCAGTACAACCAGTTCCCGTCCGTGTCGGTGAGCGGCTCGGCGGCGGAAGGGGTGAGCAGCAGCACCGCGATGGCGGCGATGGGCGAGATTCTGGCGGAAAACCTGCCCGCCGGGTACGACTATGCCTGGAGCGGCATGTCGTATCAGGAGCAGCAGACCGGCAATCAGGCGATATGGATCGTGCTGGCGGCGGTGGTGATGGCGTGGCTGTTCCTCGTGGCCCAGTACGAGAGCTGGACGCTCCCGGCGAGCGTGATGCTCTCGGTGCTGTTCGCCATCGGCGGGGCGCTGGTTTGGCTGTGGCTGACGGGCTATGCCAACGACGTGTACGTGCAGATCGGTCTGGTGCTATTGATAGCCCTTGCCGCCAAGAACGCAATTCTTATCGTGGAGTTTGCCCGCGCGCGGCGCATGGACGGGATGGCGATTGTCGATGCCGCAAGGGAAGGAGCCTCGCGCCGCTTCCGCGCGGTGATGATGACCGCCGTGTCGTTCATTATCGGCGTATTGCCGATGATGCTGGCGACCGGGGCGGGTGCCCAGAGCCGTCGCATCATCGGCACCACGGTGTTCAGCGGCATGCTGGTGGCGACCGTGGTGGGGATCCTGTTTATCCCGGCGCTGTTCGTGCTGTTCCAGCGCCTGCGCGAGTGGGGCCACGGCCTTACGGACTCGTCGCCCACAGCTCGCAGTGCTTCTGAACCAGAGAAATAAGCGAGCCACCGTCGGCGATAAACTCCCGCATGCGCTGCGCCTCGCTCTTGCCCTGCTTTAACAGCAGGGCGATTTCATTGATTGCGCTCGTCGCGCCGAGCTTCTCGGCCGACGGCGCAACCTGCTCCAGCAGCCAGGCAATATCCTCCGCCACGGTTTTGTGCTCGCCGGTGTGCACGTCCGTCAGGATCCCCTCTAGCCCATAACGACACGCCTGAAAACGGTTAAAGCGATACAGCAGGAAATCCTTCTCCTGATGCTTATAGGGCCGTGTGGTCAGCAGCCAGTGGGACGTCGCCTGAATCAGTCCGGCGATGTTAATCGCGTGGCCGAGCGTCAGCGGCGTATCCATCACCCGCACCTCCACGGTACCGAAGTGCGGGCTGGGGCGGATGTCCCAGTGCAGATCTTTAATGCTGTCGATCATGCTGGTGGAACTCAGGCGGCGGAACAGCCCTTCGAACTCCTGCCAGCTGTTGACCCACGGCATCTGGCCGTTATCCGGGAACCCTGAAAAAATGTTCAGCCGCGACGAGGAGAACTTCGTGTCCGTGCCCTGCATGTACGGCGAGGCCGCCGCCAGGGCGATAAAGTGCGGGACAAAGCGCGACAGGCCGTGCAGCAGGTAGATGGCGTCATCCCCGGTCCGACAGCCGACGTGCACGTGCTGGCCGAACACCGTTGCCTGCAAAATCAGGTAGCCGAAGCGCTCAAGCGTGACGTTATAGCGCTCGTCGTCGCACACCTCCTGACGCTGCCACTTCTGGAACGGATGCGTCCCGCCGCCGCAGATCTGGATATGCTGCTCCGCCGCCGCGCGCAGAATGCTCTGCTGCATCACCGAGAACTGCGCGGCCGCCTGGTCGATGTTCTGGCACACGCCGGTGGCGATTTCGAGCATGCTTTCGGTGATGTCGTGTTTGACTTCGCCGCCTTTGATATCGTCTTTGACGGCGGCGATGAGCGCGGAAGAGTCCTGGCTCAGGTCGTAGCCCGGCGGGTTAACCACCTGCAGTTCGAGCTCGATGCCGAGGGTGAAAGGTTCAGAGGACTTAAAATCGGGTAAAGGCATGGCGCACTCCGTTGTCTGTTGTGTGTTGAGTATAGACAACGGCGTGGCGCTCACTTTTCAGGGTGGTATAACTGTTAGCAGGCTTAGCGAAAAGGGGAGTTAACCATGTCTGACCATCCTGTGATTGCGCTGATAGGTCCCGGTGCGATTGGGACCACCATTGCCGCAGTGCTGCACGACGCGGGCCGTACGCCGCTGCTGTGCGGACGCACCGCGCATCCGGAGTTACGCCTGCGCTACGACGAGGGTGAAACCGTGGTGCCCGGTCCGGTATTAACCGATCCGGCCGTCATCACGCGCCCCGCCGATCTGGTGTTTGTGGCGGTAAAAACGACGCAAAATGCCGACAGCGCCGGGTGGCTGCGCGCGCTGTGCGATGAAAGCACGGTGGTCTGCGCCCTGCAAAACGGCGTGGAGCAGAAAGCCCAGCTTGAGGCGTGGGTCAACGGCGCGACGGTGCTGCCGTCGGTGGTCTGGTTCCCCGCGCAGCGCGAGCCGGATGCCTCCGTGTGGCTGCGGGCGAAGCCGCGCCTGACGCTGCCGGACGTGCTGCAGGCGCAGCGGGTGGTGGAGGCGCTTCACGATACGCGCTGCGCGGTTGAGCTCTCGGCAGATTTCGCCACTGTCGCCTGGCGCAAGCTGCTGCAAAACGCGGTCGCCGGGCTGATGGTGCTTTCTAACCGCCGCGCCGGGATGTTCAGACGCGAGGATATCAGCGAGCTTTCGCTGGCCTATCTGCGCGAGGGGCTTGCCGTTGCCCGCGCCGAAGGGGCGAAGCTGGACGATGCGCTGGCGCAGGAGATCCTGGCGAACTTCCAGCGTGCGCCCGAGGACCTGGGCACCTCGATCCTTGCCGACCGTCAGGCCGATCGTCCGATGGAGTGGGATATCCGTAACGGCGTGATCCAGCGCTACGGTCGCAAGCACGGTATTGCGGTGCCCATCAGCGATGTGGTGGTCCCGCTGCTGGCGGCGGGGAGCGAGGGGCCGGGGTGAGATACGGTAAAGACCCGGCCATTGTGCGCCGGGTGACTCTTACTTAGCCTGACGGGCTTTCTCTGCTTTCAACTCTTCCATGGTGGCCTCCAGAATCCAGAGGCATTGAGCACCGTCTACGGTTTCCAGCAGCGCCCGGCGGGTACGCTGATAAAACGCGTCGATTTCGGCGGGTGATTTCTCTAAAGGCGGAGTACAGACAATATCGCTGCCTACCATGTGCGGCCATTTTCCGGCGTCAATGGTGCGGAGCGCTTTCAGCGTGGCGTCCGTGTTTGTTGTGAGCGCAGCGGCCAGGGCATCCTCTAGCCGCTGCGCCTGATTCCCATCAGCCACGGCAGCCAGCGCTGGGGCTTGCTCAATCCAGTGTGCATCACCCGAGGCGATTCCCTTAAGTGCAGAAGACCAGTCAGTTACGCCAGCGAATGCCGGGGCTATAAAAGCAGATAGCAGCAGTACGATCGGGTATTTCATCGTACAACCTCAAGCTCGCCGCCGTCGCGGAGGATCTTACGCCTCGTTGACGGTGAGAGAATGATGCATCCCTCAGATGCAAAACCGGCGGGACCATACTTGTGGTCACCATGAATGCGAAATTCTGAGCGACCAAAACTTTCTCCCGAGGTTTGCTCAAGAATGATGGTTATCGGTCCTTTAGAATTCGAATGACCCGCGATTTTATACGTCCCGCGAGGCAGTGGCCCCAGTCCTTTCACATGCTGACGGTCCGGGTTGTTTTTATTTGTCAGAGCACCGGAATACCCGGTCTCAATTAATTTACCGTCTTTATACATCTTGCCGGTCGACTGCTCATACTTCCATCCCATAACGTTCTCCTTATGCCGTCTTGCGGTCGTTCCAGCTATCTGAATGTATGATGTTACCGTCGACATAGCGCCAGGTAATTTTTTCATAGAGCAGCTCTACCAGCTCAAGATGGTTATGTTTCTCATAGTCAGGATCTTTGACGTCAAGCATCATTGGACAGACGCTGACGATCGTCACGCCTTCCATAAGGGTGGAAAAATACTCAACTTCCTGACCGGCATCGTTGATACGGTAAAACTTTACCTCTGCGGATTTTAGCTTCTGACCTGTGCTGACAGCCTTGTACAAATAGGAGCTGGAGGCGTCTATCTCTTTATCGAAAGAATAGGGAGAATGGACGCGTAGACTGGTTGCCTTGCCGTTATGCTTGTCGGTTGGTTGCGCCACGCCGTGATTCAGTCCGATTATCTCGATACTTCCTTCACGACCATATATATCGACAGAGCCTTTTATATCGGCACCGCCATCATCTTTAAGCCATAAATAAGCGGGAATAGCCATTTGTATAAACTCCATTTAAGGAAATCCTGAAAAATCCTTTTGGTTTAGTGGGTTATGTAACTATTGCAACGCTAGCGTTTTCAAAGTGGCCCGTCAATTTTTGTACGGTATGGATATAAAACGATCTGCGGTTTCGTTGATGAAAATTAAGAAATGATGGGATCTTACAGTTTGGATCTGGATAAAGGGTTAATGATTAATATCGTGGTTTAACTTAAGATTTGATTAAGTGAATAAATGATTGCAAGTGTAATAAATAGTGGATATGTTATTAGGGCTACATGAATTTGACGATTTATGAGTTAATTAATAGCTCCTGATAGCTCGTCAGAATACCCTATAGCAAGTAGCGACAGGTTTGAAAAGGGTTAAAGCGGGAGAGCAGAAATCCTTTTCCTGCGTTTAAATGCCGCAATATGCGCGAAGGAATCCTGGCTCAGATCGTACCCCGCCGGGCTAACGGCCGCTGTTTTTCCGTTCGGCAAAGTAATGCGCGGGCGTGCTGCCCATCGCTTTTCTGAACATGGTGATAAACGCATTCACCGATTCGTACCCGAGCGTTGTCGCCACGTTCTGGACGGGCACGCCGCTTGCCAGCTCCCGCAGGGCAATAATCAAATGCAGCTGCTGGCGCCACCGCCCGAAGCTCAGCCCGGTCTCGCGCTGCATCAGGCGGGCAAACGAACGCTCGCTGAGGGCCAGCCGCTTCGCCCACGCTTTCAGGGTGCTTCTGTCCTCCGGGCGGCTGACCAGCGCGTCGGCCATGGCGCGAATTTTCGGGTCGGATGAGACCGGCAGGCTCAGCTTCTGCTGCGGCATGCTGGCGAGCTCATCCAGCGTCACCCGGGTCAGCCTGGCGACGTGGCTGTCGGGGGGATAATCAACCCCTTCATGCGTCAAACGATCGACCAGCTCCTTAATCAACGGCGAGATCGCCAGCGTGCAACACTTCTCCGGCAGCGCCGCCGCGCCAGGCTCAATAAACAGATAGTTCAGGTGCGCGTTCCATGTCGCTTTCGCGCTGTGTGGGATCCCGCCCGGGATCCAGACGGCGCAGTCCGGCGGCACGATCCAGATATCGTTTTGCGCATAGCAGCTGACCGCGCCGTAGCGGGCAATAATCAGCTGCCCCTTGCGGTGGGTGTGTACCGGCACTTCCGCGGCGTAGTCCACGAAGTCCAGATGACGCGCCACGGCAGGAGAGGCGCTAGAGTCAGGGTCATACAGCGTATGAGCAAGTTGAGGCTTCACGATTCTGGCAACTTTTAGGTATTTTTTGACAGAATAGAGTATTTAAGCGCATCTGCAAGCCGGTAATAATCCCGGCATGAAAAACATTTTCTCTCATCCCGCGCTGCGAAACGACGCGGGGGCGATTATCTACGCCGCGAAGAGTTTTACCGCGGCGATGCTCGCGTATTACATCGCGCTGTCGATCGGCCTTGAGCGTCCTTCATGGGCGATTATTACGGTTTACATCGTATCGCAGACGTCGGTGGGGGCATCGCTCAGCAGAAGCCTCTACCGGCTGGCCGGTACGGTTGTCGGGGCCTGCGCGACCGTTCTGATTGTGCCCACCTTCGCGAATACGCCGATCCTGTGCAGCGTGGTGATGACGGGCTGGATCGCGTTTTGCCTGTGGCTCTCCCTGCTGGAACGCACGCCCCGGGCGTACGCCTTCGTGCTGGCGGGCTACACCGCGAGCCTGATTGGCTTTCCGGCGGTGTCCGATCCCGGCGGCATCTTCAACGTCGCCATTGTCCGTGTGCAGGAGATCGCGATTGGGATTTTCTGCGCGGCGCTGATCCACCGCTACGTGCTGCCCGCGCGGGTATCAGGTCAGTTCAACGCTAAGCTATCCCAGACGTTACAGGCCGCGCGCGGGCGGGTGGCGGATACCTTAGCGGGTAAACCCGCTGCGGCTTCCGGCCCGCTGCATCTGGCCCTGGCGCTGCAGTTCCTGCAGGGCATCAGCCACCATATTCCGTACGATTTTGCCCTTTCAGCCCCGGTGCGGCAGGCGAGAAAAGGGATTCACGATCGGCTGGCGCGGCTGGTTATTGTCAACTGTGAGTTACACGACCGCCTGCTGGCGATCGGAACCCTGCCCGCCGACGTGCAAACGCTGCTGGGCGACGTTCAAGCCTGGCTGGCCGCTGAAGGCGCGGGTGCCAGCAGTACGGCAGAGTCGCTGCGGCTCCGCTGTACGCTTCTCATCGATCGTTATGCCGCGCAGGCGCAGACGTTTGACGACGCGCTGCAGGTCAGTTTTATCCGCTACCTCTCCGAGGCCATCGCTCTTCTGCAACAGTGCGAGCGCCTTTCCGGGGCCATTCGCCACGCGAAGCCGGTCTTCGGGGAGGTACAAACCCGCGCGGCAAAAGGCTACGTTTTCCACCGCGATCCTCTTACCGCCGCCCGCACGGCGCTGGGGGCTTTCGTCATTATCCTGAGCGGCTGCCTGGTCTGGATCTTCTCAGCATGGCCGGACGGCGGAACGGCGGTTTCGATACTCGGCGTCTGCTGTACGCTGTTTGGCAGCTTCGACACCCCGGCACCGCACATTGTGAAGTACATCGTTGGCTCGTTCTGGGGCGTGCTGATAAGCCTGCTCTACAGCTTTGCGCTGCTGCCGCAGGTGAGCGATTTCCCGGTGCTGGTGGCGGTGCTTGCCCCGGCGTATCTGCTGGCCGGGTCGCTTCAGGCGCGCCCGCCTACCACGTTTATGGCGATGGGGATCACCCTGACGCTGCCCATTCTGTGCGAGCTGGGTGCGCGCTACAGCGGAGACTTCGCTGTAGCGGCCAACACCGCCATTGCGCTCTTTGCCGCCACTGGCTTCGCCGTCGTCAGCATGAGCCTGCTGCAAACCGTGCAGGCGGACGCCGCCATCGCGCGTCTGCTGAGCCTGTGCCAGCGCGACATTCGCCGCAGCGTGAAGGGTACGCTGCGGGTTGATGAAACGCACTGGATCAACCTGATGATGGACCGCACCGCCCTGTTGCTGCCGCGTTTGCAGCGGAGTGAACATGCGCCAGAGCAGGCGCTCAATCGGCTGCTGCATGCGCTGCGTCTGGGGCTTTCGGTTATGCATTTACGCCGTGGTGACACACCGTCCGGCAGGGAGGTTGACGCGCTTTTTCATCAGATAAACGCCGCAGACCGCCACGCTTTACGCGAGCGGATCGCCACACTTATCGCGCACCATCTGCCTGCGGCAGATGAACATACGCGCCAGTTTGTCTTCAGGCTGGTGGATCTGCACTGTGCATTACGGGAGCCAGACCATGGTTAACGATCTCAATATCTGCGGCGTTTTTATTCCGGGGCTGCTGATGGTCGCCCTTGCGGCGCTGGTCTGCACGCTGAGCCTCGTGGCGCTTTTCTCTCTCAGCAGGCTCTACCGGCACCTGCCGTTTCGCCCGCTGCTGGACGTTTCCACCTGGATTGTCACCTTTTTCCTGCTGATGCAGGGCCTGACCGCGTTGGGGTTATTGTCATGAAATCACTGCTCTCTTTACTGGCTCGCTATGCGCTGACGTTGAGCGCGGCCGCAGCTGCCACGCTTCTGGCGTTTATGATGTGGAAACACTATGCGCAAACGCCGTGGACCCGCGACGGCCGCGTGCGGGCGGACGTGGTGCAGATTGCGCCGGACGTCTCCGGGCCGGTCATCAGCGTGGCCGTGCGGGATAATCAGTGGGTGAACCGGGGCGATGTGCTCTACACCATCGATCCGCGCTGGCTTAAGCTGGCGGTGGTCAGCGCGCAGGCGGACGTCGAGTCGAAACGCCATGAGATGCTGATGCGCCAGGACGCGGCCCACCGACGCACGCTGATTAAAAACGCCATCTCCAGCGAGGATTTGCAGCAAACCGGCAGCGCGGCGAACGTCGCGGCGGCCAACTATCACGGTGCGCTGGCCGCGTTGGATCTGGCAGAGCTTAATCTGGCGCACGTCACCGTTCGCTCGCCGGTTTCGGGGTACGTCACGCACCTGCGCCTTCGCCCCGGAGACTACGCGACGGCGGGGGAGACAAAGGTCGCCATTGTCGATGCCCACAGCTTCTGGGTGGTGGGATACTTTGAGGAGACTAAGTTGCGCCATATTCGCGTTGGGGATGCCGCGCAGGTGGTGCTGATGGGGTATGAGCCTGTCATCACGGGTCACGTGGAGAGCATTGGGCATGGGATTGGGGACAGCAATGATGAGACGGGCGGGCTGGGTCTGCCCGACGTCGAGCCTACCTTCAGCTGGGTGCGGCTGGCGCAGCGCGTGCCGGTGCGCATTCATATCGACACGCTGCCGCAGGGGATTGAGCTGGTGGCGGGGCTGTCGGCGAGCGTGGCGGTGGGGCAATAATCTGGGGATAGTCAGCCTTAAACACATATGCGAAACTTACCGCTTCTGAAAATATGTGGTGGGACCCGCTCAATGTCAGAACAACATTCGCAGTGCCTGTTCAGTGAAGGACTGATCAACGTTCCTGAGGGTTATCAGGATCGTACCGTCAACGTATTCGCGCCGCCCGCGGCGGATGCGCCGGCGTTCAACATTTCCCGCGATGCCCTCAACCCCGGTGAGGCGCTTGCCGCGTATATCGATCGCCAGCTCGCCCTGATGGCAAAGCACATCAAGGGCTGGAAGCAGGGTGAGCGCAGCGCCACTACGCTGGGCGACGGCCTTTCACAGGGTGAAACCGTCCATGCCAGCTACCTGCGCGACGGGAAACGCATCTGGCAGCAGCAGGCCGTGTTTAACGTCGACGGCGATAACATTCTGGTGTTCACCATGACCTGCACCCGCGCGCTGGGCGATGCCGACGGCGCGCTGTTTGGCGATCTTCTCAGGAGCTTCCGCTTCCACCATTAACTTCAGGGACCGTTGTTATGTTTGAAGCAGCACGCGTTGGTGATGATATCGGCCACTCCGGTGCGCTGGCCGGGATGATTGCCGGAACGATTGTCGGTGGCCTGATTGCCGCCGCCGGGGGCATTCTGGCGGGGGCCATGTTTATTGCGGGTCTCGGCGCATCCTGCCTTGGCGTGGGCGTCCTGCTCGTCGGCGCCAGCCTCGCCGTGGGGTATTACACCGGGGAGCTGGCAACCGCCGCCCGGGACAGCATCGCGGACGCCGGGGCATCCAGCATGACGAAGAAAGGCGTCATCACCTCCGGCTCGCCCAACGTGTTTATCAACGGTAAACCCGCCGCGCTTGCCACCGATAGCACCGTCGACTGTTCTGACGACGGCTCGCAGCAGATGGCAGAAGGCTCTAAGCGCGTCTCCATTAACAGCCAGCCTGCGTCACGCATCGGGGATCGCACCACCTGCGACGCGAAGGTGATGACCGGTTCGGACAACGTCATTATCGGCGGCGACCCGCAGCAAACCCTGCCCATTAAGTCTGAAGTGCCCGAGTGGCTCTACAAAGTCTCCGATCTAACCCTGCTGTTCGCCGGCCTGCTCGGCGGGTGGGGCGGTGCCGCTGGCAAAGTCGGGGCGCTCTCTAAGCTGCTGGGCAAAATCCCCGGCATCAACAAGCTGGCCCGTATCGCCTGCCGCGCCGGCACGCTGATGACCGGCGTGGCGGCAGCGGGGATCATCGCCCGCCCGGTGGATATCGTCAGCGGACAGAAGTTTCTCAGCGGGGATGATGAGCTGGACTTCGTCCTGCCTTCCCGTCTGCCGGTGCGCTGGCAGCGCTACTGGCGCAGCGGCAACCCCGGCGATAGCGTGCTGGGCCGCGGCTGGAGCCTGTTCTGGGAAAGCCGCCTGGAGACGTATCAGGACGGCCTGGTGTGGCGCGCGCCGTCCGGCGATTACGTCGCCTTCCCGAAGGTCCCGAAAGGGCTGCGCACCTACTGCGAAAGCGAAAAAAACTGGCTTGAACATCATCAGGACGACAGCTGGTCGGTGTATGACGTTAGCGGCGAGCGCTGGCACTATGCGCCGCTTAAGGATGATGCCCCGTCGCTGCTCCAGCGCATCTCTGAACCCTGCGGCAACGATATCCTCTTCGAGTGGAATGCGGATAATACCCTGCATGCCCTGACCGACAGCGCGGGCCAGCGCGTGGTCTGCCGCTACGACAGTGACAGGCTCGTCGGCGTCTGGCTGGATGACGAGATCTGCATGGTCAGTTACGCTTATGATGAACAGCGCCAGCTGGTCTCCGTGACCGGCCGGGGCGGTAGCGTGCGCCGACGCTTCAGCTGGCAGGACGGGCTGATGAGCGCCCACGAGGACGCCAACGGCCTGCTGAGCGAATACCGCTGGCGGGAGATTGACGGCCTGCCGCGCGTGGTCGGCTTCCGCCATAGCGGCGGCGAACAGCTGACGTTCGAATACGATTTTGATAACGGCACCCGCCGCGCGACCCGCGAAGACGGCGCGCAGGCGCACTGGCTGGTGGATGACGACGACAACGTCGCGCGCTTCACGGATTACGACGGCCGCCAGACGACGTTTGTTTACCGCGACGGCGAGCTCTGCGACGTCATTCTGCCGGGCGGCGCGATGCGCCGCAGCACGTGGGACAAATACGGCCGCATGACCAGCGAGACGGACCCGGCGGGCCGCCGCACCGAGTATCACTGGCATCGCCTGACCGACCGCATCACCCGCACGGTGTACCCGGACGGCACCTCTGCGCAGGCCATGTACGACCTTCGCGGTCGCCTGCTGTCGGAAACGGATCCGGCCGGTAGCACCACCGCGTATCGCTATCCCGACGATGAAGAAAACCTGCCGGAGAGCATTACCGACGCCATTGGCGGCGTGGTGCGCCTGGTCTGGAACCACCAGGGGCTGCTGACGCAGCGCACCGACTGCTCCGGCAGCGTCACCCGCTTCACCTACGACCGATTCGGGCAGCTGATTGCCAGCGAGGATGCGGAAGGGAATATCACGCGCAGGGAGTGGAGCCGTGCCGGGCTGCTGAGCGCCGTGATCCATCCTGACGGCAGCCGCGAGTCGCTGGTGTGGAACGAACGCGGCCAGCTCACGGGCTGGCGCGACCCGCTGGAAAGCGAGGTGAGCTGGGCCTATAACGCGCTCGGCCTCCCGGTCAGCCTTACCGACCGTATTGGCCGCGTGCGCCAGTGGCGCTACGACCCGCGTGGTAACCTGCTGCGACTCGATAACGGCAACGGGGCGGAATACCGCTTCACCTACGACGCCGTGGGTCGCCCGCTCAGCGAAACGCGCCCGGACGAGACCGTGCGCCATATGGAATGGGACGCGCGAGGGTTCCTCTGCGCGCTCGAAGAAAACGGCCGGCCTGCCGCCGACGGCGGCATCGCCCGTCGCGTTCAGCAGTTCAGCTATGACGACAGCGGGCTGCTGATCGGGCGCAATCAGCGCCACGCGGAGTACCGCTACTTCCGCGATGTGAGCGGCCAGATCACCCGCATCCGGCGCACGCCAACCGCCGAAGGCGTTGCCCTGGGTATCGAAAGCGATGAGATCGCTTACCGCCACGATGCCGCCGGACGCGTGCTGAGCGAGTCCGGCATTAACGGCGCGGTGGGCTACGAATGGGATGCCCTGAGCAATCTGACCGGCCTGACGCTGCCCGGCGAGCAAAAGCTGGCCTGGCTGCACTACGGCTCCGGCCACGTTAGTGCCATCCGCTTCGGGCAGCAGTTGGTGACCGAGTTCACCCGCGACCGCCTGCACCGCGAGGTGCGCCGCACTCAGGGCGCGCGCGAGCAGATCCGTCAGTATGACAGCCTCGGCAGACGCACTCTGCAGCGCAGCGAATTGAGCACGGACGTGACCCTGCCGGAGCAGGCGCTACTGGAACGCCTGTACCGCTACACCGCGCGCGGCGAGCTTTCCGGCGTCAGCGACACCCTGCGCGGTGAGGTGGATTACGGCTACGACGCCGAAGGGCGCCTGCTGAAGCACTACGAGGCCCGACAGGGGCACAGCCGCGCGCAGTTCAGCTATGACGCCGCGGACAACCTCGCCGCCAATGACGATCCGGCACCGGTCACGGATAACCGCCTGCAGCACTGGCAGGCGCTGTTTATGAAATACGACCACTGGGGTAACCTGGTCAGCCGCCGCAACGGGCTGTATGAACAGCATTACGCGTATGACGCCGAGAACCGGCTGGTATCAGCCCGGGGAACCGGGCCGGAAGGGCGCTTTGAGGCGCGCTATCACTACGACGCGCTGGGCCGCCGCACGCGCAAAATCGTCACTACGACGCACGGCACTACTAACACCCGCTTCCTGTGGCAGGGCTACCGCCTGCTGCAGGAGCAGCAGGAGAGCGGGCTGTGCAGCACCTATGTATACGACCCCAATGAAGCCTGGAGCCCGCTGGCGCGGGTGGATCACCTTCGTGACCAGAGCAGCGGTGAGATTTACTGGTTCAATACCGACCTGAACGGCGCGCCGCTGGAAGTGACCGACGAGCGCGGCGCGGTGCGCTGGAGCGGCCAGTACGGCAGCTTTGGCGAGGTACGCCACCAGAGCGAAGGGTTCTCAAGGCTTGTGAATCGCTCGGCGATGGCACACCAGCCGCTTCGCTACGCCGGGCAGTATGCGGATGGTGAAACGGGACTGCACTATAACCTGTTCCGCTACTACGACCCGCAGGTCGGGCGGTTTATTGTGCAGGATCCGATTGGGTTGAATGGTGGGTGGAACCTTTATCAGTATGCGCCGAATCCGTTGGGGTGGATTGATCCGCTGGGTTTAATAAACGAATTTGGAATCGCAGGCTATGGAAGCCCCGTCCATGCAAAAGATGGTTTAACTGCACATGAGTTATTACAAAATGCTTGGCTAAGAAATAATGGCATAATAAAAGGTAGAATGTCTGGTATTGCAACTACCAACCCAGCTATAGCTTTGCAAGAAAACGCTATGCATAAAACTATATCCAAATTACAGGCCAAATATGGATTGCATAATCCTAATGTACTAAAAAACCAGTCCGCATTGCAGAATATCAACAGGAATACTGCAATTACTCGAAGAGGTATTTACGAAGACTTGGTGAATAACAGAGGTTGGGAACGTCAAAACGCTAAGAAATTTGCCACTGAAACGGCAATGAAACTTAGAGAAGAGTCTATTGGGTTTGCCAGAAAAAATGGGTTGACAAAATGTTAAAATCTAATCTTATCGCTAAAATAAGTACCCTGCCTGATGGTAATGTCATTGGGCGGATTGGTGGGAATATTCCTGAATTCTTTTTAGATAAACTAGGTGATATTCAGGGGCATAAGTTTTATTTGACAGTTCAGAATCCTGATGATGGGCATGAGTATATTACGATACTTATTCCTGAAGGATATGATGATATGATTGATAACAATATCTACCCCAATTGTTCAGTAAAAGTTTTTACGCATACGTTTTCTGATGAAAGCAATAATGATGCATTTACGATAAAACACATTAATAAGGCAGTTATTGTTGGGTATGATAAGGTTGAAAGTGAAGAGTTTGACTTTATCACTAAAACCGAAGATGCAAGGTTAATACAATCGGAAGATTATTATTTTGATGCTTTGCAAAAAGATGGTTATGAATTTTTCATGCAGATAGATGAAGATTATTATCCAGATACATTGCTTGATGGTGATTACATCTTTGGTTACGGTGCTTTGTATTTGTATAAAAACATATCTGGCAGGAATATCGTAGCTGGTTTTTGGCAGTACTCGTAAAGATAAGTGATTAATAAAAGCCGGATTAATATTAATTATTTCCGGCTTATATAATACAGATGATATTTTTATTCAGAATGCATTTACTTTCTTGTTTTTTTAATTGCTTTTACAAAATTTTTCTAATTTAATTAGTTATTACTGAGGGCTATATTTATGAATGCGTCTGATACTATTGTGAATGAGATCGAAAAAGCATTAAAACAACTTATTGTCATTTGCAATAAATACTCGCTGTCAGTGCGTTTCAGCACCGTCAATGATCTGGACAATGCCTTCCCGTCCGACTTACCTCGTTCAATAGAGGTGGATTTTTTATATAAAAATTATAATCCTGAAAAGTTAAAGATTGAAACAGGCTTCACGCCAATTAAACTTCACTCAGTCAGTGAACTCTCGAAGGCTCAAAGTGGTTATGAACACTTACCAGATAATTTTCTTGTTATTGGCGATGATTTAGGTGGAGGTAAACCTATAATTGCGGTTATCGGTGAAGGGAGTTCCTCTGTTTATGCAGGTTATGATGTAATTGAACCGTTTCAGATAGCTAGTAGTCTCTCTGGGTTCATATATTCTTTAGCTGAGCTTATTGATTTGGTATATGGTCAATACGATATCTTTGATATAGCAGATGATAATGACGAAGTAAAAGATGATTTTATTGATGAGCTGCGGGAAAGGATTGTGCCTCTTATTGGTAATGAAAATTTCAATGCGTTTTATAATTATTTCTATGGATAGATTTTTTCTTTAAAAGGAAACCCGCACGGTAAAATATAATTTTATAGCGAGGATATATTCTCTTTTTTATTGCGGGTATTATAAGCAAGATTTAAAAGAGTAATGCTGTGTATTTATTTAAGTGGGATTAATCTAATGTATGAAAGGAGAAGGATTATATGCATACTACGCGAGTAATGGGAGAAGGATATGAACCTTGCGTTGAGCAATTAGGTGACAAACTGATTTATTCATTACCTGTTGAATCGGGATTTGTCAGCTTTCATTTTGAGTTTGATATTCTTCAGATCGATCTTGAGGTCCTGCTGTCCGATCATTACCGGCGGGCCGTCCTGGAAGTGTCCGCACACACTTTGCTCCAGCGCTCGACGTTGAAGGGACATAAACGATTCACTCAGAACGATTTTGATAACCTTATTGCCACTACCCTTCATGCATCACAAGAGCATCTTAGCGCATTCATTTCTGAGATTAATCGGGAGCACAATATTTCGATTGAACATTATGTTAATGACATAGTTAATAGACGCTTAACTAAAGGATGAATATACCGAACCCAGATAAGGTCGATATTATTGTCAAAATCACGCTGGATCGATAGCTCTTTTCAATCTCGTGCTGCCCAAAGTGGTCAAAATCGATTTTTCGTGAGAAGCGCTCAGGTGGTTCTGTTTTTTTTCATGGAGAAGCTTTCCGTAAACGCTTATCTGTCGGTGTCGTCGTGATGCCTGTCTTTTACCTTGCTAAACATTTTGCCGGGAGCAGGAGGCAGGTAAGGAAACAGAATCAGGATGAGCTAGCGCATTGTCACGCTTTATCTCATTGCCTGGCGCTCTTCATTGCATCCTGCTTCCCCGGGTTGCATTGCTGTTTTGTATCGGGAAGATAAAAATGCCCAGATCGATCCGGATCTGTTCCGCCCGGACAACCCGCTCGGCCATTAGATGAGACGGTACCATCAGAACCGTTTCCGCCATCAGAGCCATTTCCTCCATCACCACCCTTACCGCCATCAGCAGAATTTACAGCGAATGCACTGAGTAAGAGCAAACAGGCAATAGCGCGCTTATTCATCAAAACCTCCATTGTTCAACCCATAAACATTCAGGAAAATATTCCCTCGAGGTTCCCTTTCGGAACATTTCACAGGTACACCTCACGTCTGACTTTCAATATTCTCTCTGACCGCCTTCAGCGTCCTTTTACGGATCCAGCCGCTGCCCGCCCGGATTACCAGCCAGTAAGCTGTCATCCTTAGCCGAGTGCTTCTGTCCGGACAATAGACGAACGTTTCCGTACAGAGTTCATGTTGGCCTGGCGCCAGTTCCGTTATCCGATAGCGAAGTAACAGTTTCGCACTGCCCGGTGCGGCTGGCGTCTGAAAAGCACTGGCATCCGGCACGTCTTCCAGACCGAAATCAGCTCGCCAGAATTGCCCGATTAAGCCATAGCACAGCTCACATGCTGAGCTTTTCAAAAGGGTAAAGCTGTGCAAACCAAAGTCGCCGATCGCGTTAGGCTGCGGGTTGCGCAGAAATTTCTGCGGTATTTGACGTAATGACATTAGCCGCCGAATCACGGGGTCTTGCCGGACGTCAAAGTTAGCAATCAATGGCAGAATAGTTTCAGGGTGAGCAGTATGAATGACCGTTCGATGTTTCTCATGGAATTGAAACTGGGGTAGAAAAGCGGGAACGTCCCGCCAGTGAGCAAGCGCTTTGCGGGTAACGAATCCTGGATTCAGCATCTCTCATCCCTGTCATCCTTTGAGCCCAGCCAGAGTAACAGATGCTTTGATATAGACAATTACCAGGAAAAGAGAGGGGTAATTGGCCGAAATCCTCGCCCGTCCGCAGTAGCAGAACTCCGGCCTCCCATCACCCGCCTTAATGCGCCGGAATATAAGGCTCCTTAACAAACCCCGCCAACAGCCAGACCATATCATGCAGTAGCCCGGTGAGTTCTTTCGCCACGCTCGCAGGCAGTGTCCCACCCATCACCGCCAGCGTTAACGCCACAGCATAATCCACCTGCAACGCTGTCTCCTGCCAGCAGTCCGGCACGCAGGAAACGATCTTCTCCCCCGCGATGAGCCGTTCAACCAGATGCGGGGGAAGTTCCGTATCGCAATGTTCACGCAGGCGTTTAAGCAGTTCCAGCAAGCGCTCGCAAAGTATGGAAAACGTCACGGGATCGTCAGTTTCAACCAGCACGCTCACACAGGCGGCGCAGGTGTCAGCCAGTTCGAAGAGATCTGCGGAATCGCAAAGCTGAAGATTGATGAGATGATTAACAGCGCTTTCTTCAGAGAGCGCATAAGAAAAGTTAGGTGTAGTAGCCATTTAGCATCCTCGTTGTGCAAAAAAGTGTCATGTTATGCTAACGGGTTCCTACGCCCGGTTACGGATGTGCCGCAACGCAGGCACTTTACGACCGTGAAGAAGGGATGAAAAGGGATGCCCATGAATTACATAAGGTTGCTTGCAGGTTTGTGAGGCGGCTTCCAGAAGGGCATTGCCGGGTGGCGGCTGCGCTTTACCCAGCCTACAAAAACCACCAACCAAACCCACCGGGCTCGGCCGCTACCCCTCGCTCATCATCGCCAGAAACCGCTTCACCGTCCGCGAGCGTTCAAAGCGCCGCCAGCAGAGCGCGATATCGGTATAAAGCTCCGGTGAGCTCAGCGCGTGGTAGGTGACATTCGGCGGAGAAATGGCCGCCATTGACTTCGGCACCAGCGCGAAGCCGCCGCCGGCGGAAACCATGCTCAGGGAGGATGAAAGCTGTGATGACTGCAGCGCGTGCTGCACGTCGATCCCGGCCCGTTCGCAGTTGCCGTAAACCCTGTCGTACAGGCCGGGCGCGACCTCCTGCGGGAACAGCACCACCGGCGTATCACGCAGTTGGTCCAGCGCCAGATCGCCGCTTCCAGCCAGCGGATGGTCGCGATGCAGCGCCACCACCATCGGCTCCCGGTCGAGGATTGTTAACTCGAACGCCTTGCTGCTCTCGCACGGCAGGCGCACGAAGGCGATATCCAGCTCACCCTCCGCCAGCATCGTCGTCAGCGAAGACATATTGGCTTCCACCTGGTGAACCTGCACCGCCATGTTCTGCAACTGGTACTGACGGATCAGCGCGAAAATTTTGGGATGAAACGCGTCGGAGCTGGTGATGCCAATCGACAGGCTGCCGTTCAGGCCGCGCGCGATGCCGCGGGCTTTCTCAAGCGCGGCATCGCTCAGCGCCAGGATCTTGCAGGCGTCCTCGTAGAAGGCTTCTCCCGCTTCGGTCAGCTCCACGCCCCGCGTCAGGCGTCTGAACAGCGGCGTGCCCACTTCCTCTTCGAGCCGTTTGATCTGCTGACTCAGAGGTGGCTGTGAAATACCCAGCGCTTCGGCCGCCCTGGTGAAGTGTCGCTCGCGTGCAACCGCGACAAAATACCGCAGATAACGAAGTTCCATATCAAAAACGTCTCAAACCAGCATGGTTTCTATATTGGAACTCTCTGCTGAATCGGGTCAACATTTATTTAACCTTTATAAATAAAGTTGAAGAGGACGAGCACGATGATGCATTCATCTGCCTGCGACTGTGAGGCCAGCCTGTGCGAGACCCTGCGCGGGTTCTCCGCCCAGCATCCTGACAGCGTGATCTATCAGACATCGCTAATGAGCGCCCTGCTAAGCGGCGTGTATGAGGGGGAGACCACCATCGCCGATCTGCTGGCGCACGGTGATTTTGGTCTGGGCACCTTCAACGAGCTGGACGGCGAAATGATTGCCTTCAGCAGCAAAGTGTACCAGCTGCGCGCCGACGGCAGCGCCCGGGCCGCGAAGTCAGAGCAGAAAACGCCGTTCGCGGTGATGACCTGGTTCCAGCCCCAGTACCGGATAACCTTCAACGGCCCGGTCAGCCGTCAGCAGATCCACGACGCGATCGACCAGCAAATCCCCTCCGATAACCTGTTCTGCGCGCTGCGCATCGACGGCAACTTCCGCCATGCCCACACCCGCACCGTGCCGCGCCAGACGCCGCCGTACCGCGCGATGACCGACGTGCTGGACGACCAGCCGGTGTTCCGCTTTAACCAGCGCGAAGGGGTGCTGGTCGGGTTCCGTACGCCGCAGCATATGCAGGGCATTAACGTGGCCGGCTATCACGAGCATTTCATCACCGACGACCGTCAGGGCGGGGGGCATCTGCTCGACTACCAGCTGGAGAGCGGCGTGCTCACCTTCGGTGAAATTCACAAGCTAATGATTGACCTGCCCGCCGACAGCGCGTTTTTACAGGCCAACCTTCACCCCAGCAATCTTGATGCAGCGATCCGTTCCGTCGAAAACTAACAGGAGAACTACCGTGAACAGTGAGAAACAGTCACGTCAGTGGGCGCACGGCGCCGATATGGTTGTCGGCCAATTGGAAGCGCAGGGCGTGAAGCAGGTGTTCGGCATTCCGGGCGCGAAAATCGACAAGGTCTTTGACTCCCTGCTGGACTCCTCCATTGAGATCATTCCGGTGCGCCACGAGGCCAACGCGGCGTTTATGGCGGCGGCGGTAGGGCGGCTGACCGGCAAGGCCGGGGTGGCGCTGGTCACCTCCGGGCCGGGCTGTTCCAACCTGATCACCGGCATCGCCACCGCCAACAGCGAAGGCGACCCGGTCGTGGCGCTGGGCGGAGCGGTGAAGCGGGCGGATAAAGCCAAGCTGGTGCACCAGAGCATGGACACCGTCGCCATGTTCAGCCCGGTCACCAAATACGCCGTTGAAGTGAATTCACCGGACGCGATTGCCGAAGTGGTATCGAACGCGTTTCGCGCCGCCGAGCACGGCAGGCCGGGGGGCGCGTTCGTCAGCCTGCCGCAGGATATTGTCGACCAGCCCGCCACGGGGGCAATTTTACCCGCCAGCGGCCCGGCGCTGATGGGCCCGGCACCGGAATCCGCCATTAACGACGTGGCGAAGCTTATCGAAAACGCCAAAAATCCAGTCATTTTGCTCGGCCTGATGGCCAGCCAGCCCGCGAACAGCGCCGCGCTGCGCACGCTGCTGGAGAAAAGCCGCATTCCGGTCACCAGCACCTATCAGGCCGCCGGGGCGGTGAATCAGGAGCACTTCACCCGCTTTGCCGGACGCGTCGGTTTGTTCAACAATCAGGCAGGCGACAGGCTGCTGCATCTGGCGGACCTGATTATCTGCATCGGCTACAGCCCGGTGGAGTACGAGCCGTCCATGTGGAACAGCGGCGACGCCACGCTGGTGCACATTGACGTGCTGCCCGCCTATGAAGAACGTAACTACGTGCCGGATCTGGAGCTGGTGGGGGACATCGCCGAAACCCTGAACCTGCTTGCTAACCGCATCGAGCGTAAGCTGGAGCTGAGCCAGCGGGCATCAGAGATTCTGGTCGACCGTCAGCATCAGCGCGATCTGCTCGACCGCCGCGGCGCGTCGCTCAACCAGTTTGCCCTGCATCCGCTGCGCATCGTCCGGGCCATGCAGGACATCGTGAATAATGACGTAACGCTCACCGTGGACATGGGCAGCTTCCACATCTGGATCGCCCGCTACCTCTACAGCTTCCGGGCGCGTCAGGTGATGATCTCCAACGGTCAGCAGACCATGGGCGTCGCGCTGCCGTGGGCGATCGGCGCGTGGCTGGTGAACCCGGGCCGCAAGGTTGTGTCGGTCTCCGGTGACGGCGGCTTCCTGCAGTCGAGCATGGAGCTGGAAACCGCGGTGCGCCTCAACGCCAACGTGCTGCACATCATCTGGGTGGATAACGGCTACAACATGGTGGCAATCCAGGAAGAGAAAAAATACCAGCGTCTTTCCGGCGTCGAATTCGGGCCGGTCGATTTCAAAGCCTATGCTGACGCCTTCGGCGCGAAGGGCTTTGCCGTGGAGAGCGCGGACGCGCTTGAGCCGACGCTGCGCGCGGCAATGGATGTCGACGGCCCCGCCGTGGTAGCCATTCCCGTCGACTACAGCGATAACCCGCTGCTGATGGGCCAGCTCCATCTCAGCCAGATTTTGTGAATCAATATAAGGACAGAGAAATGCAAAAAGTTGCTCTCGTAACAGGCTCAGGCCAGGGGATTGGTAAAGCGATCGCGCTTCGTCTGGTGAAGGACGGCTTTGCCGTCGCCATCGCGGATTACAACGAGGAGACGGCGAAAGCGGTCGCCAATGAAATCACCCGCAACGGCGGTAAAGCCGTCGCCGTGAAGGTGGATGTCTCTGACCGTGAGCAGGTGTTTGCGGCGGTGGAGAAAGCCCGCACCGCGCTGGGCGGCTTCGACGTGATCGTTAACAACGCCGGGGTTGCGCCGTCCACGCCAATCGAATCCATCACCCCGGAGATTGTCGACAAGGTCTACAACATCAACGTGAAAGGGGTGATCTGGGGCATTCAGGCCGCAATTGACGCGTTTCGCAAAGAGGGGCACGGCGGCAAGATCATCAACGCCTGTTCCCAGGCGGGCCACACCGGCAACCCGGAACTGGCGGTCTACAGTTCCAGCAAGTTCGCGGTGCGCGGCTTAACCCAGACCGCCGCGCGGGATCTCGCCCCGCTGGGGATCACCGTTAACGCCTACTGCCCGGGCATCGTGAAAACGCCGATGTGGGCGGAGATCGACCGTCAGGTCTCCGAGGCGGCGGGTAAACCGCTCGGCTACGGGACCGAAACCTTTGCCAAACGCATTACGCTTGGCCGCCTGTCCGAACCGGAAGATGTCGCCGCCTGCGTTTCATACCTCGCTGGGCCAGACTCTGACTATATGACTGGCCAGTCCTTATTGATCGACGGTGGAATGGTGTTCAACTAATAACGTAATACTAATAAGCTCTGACATGAGTTTTCCCCTGCCCCCGTGCAGGGGCTTTTTTTTGTCTCCTCCGCCATTGTGCATTACACTGCGCGCTGCAAAACTTTAGTCATTACGATCTGACAGGCGGTAACAGCGATGAACGGTACAATCACAACGTGGTTTAAAGATAAAGGCTTTGGATTTATCAAAGATGAAAACGGCGACAACCGCTATTTTCATGTGATTAAGGTCGCGAACCCCGATCTGATTAAGAAAGATGCCGCGGTGACCTTTGAGCCAACCACCAATAACAAAGGCCTCTCCGCCTACGCGGTGAAGGTGATCCCCGAAAGCAAGCACCTCTATATTGCGGGCGAGCGCGTTAAGCTCACCTCGATCAAATCCTTCGTGGTGTTCAGCGAAGAAGAGCCGGTTGATGCCAAAATCGACAAAGAGAACGCGGTGCTGTCGGTAGGGCTGCTGATGAACAGCATCAAGCCAAAGTCCGATAAAAAGCCGGGCGAAACGCGTTCGGTGAAGAAGCTGGCGATCACCACCTTCCAGAACACGACGATGATCTTTACCGAAGACGAGATCGACATCGACGCCACGGTGAAGCTGCTGAAGTGATTTTTTGCCGGGTGGCGGCGACGCCTTACCCGGCCTACACGTTCTCTCTTTTCGTCCGCTTTTTAACCTGCTATAACAAATCCCTTACCTTTCAGGGAGTCACCGCCGTGCCCGAAATCAATCAACATGGTCAAACCGTTAACGATATCGTCCCGGACTGGAAATGCGCCCGCGTGTTAACCCGCACGCCGCTTACCGGCCAGTACTGCCGTCTTGAGCCGCTGGATGCGGAGCATCACTCTTCAGATTTGTTCGAAGCCTATGCTCTGGGCGACGACAGCGACTGGACGTGGCTTGCCAGCACGCAGCCGGAAAGCGTGGAAGCGACCGCGCACTGGGTGCTGGGAAAGGTGCTGGACGATGACCTGGTGCCCTTTGCGGTGATCGATTTACGCACCGAAAAAGCGGTAGGGCTGGTGAGCTATATGGCGATCGAGCGGTTTCTCGGCTCGGTGGAAATCGGCCACGTCACCTGGTCGCGCAAGATGAAAGGCACCCGCATCGGCACCGAAGCGGTGTGGCTGCTGCTGAAAAACGCCTTCGAGCATAAGTACCGTCGGCTGGAGTGGAAGTGTGATTCGATGAATATCGCCTCACGTAGCGCGGCAGAGAGGCTGGGGTTTGTCTGGGAGGGACGGCTGCGCCAGAAGCTGGTGCGCAAAGGCCGCAACCGCGACAGCGATATGCTCTCTATTATTGACAGCGAGTGGCCGCAAAGGGACGCGGAGCTGCGCGCCTGGCTGGCGGCGGAGAATTTTGACGGGGAAGGACGGCAGATTAAGCGGTTAGAGGAATTTCGGCAGTAATTTTCCCTCACCCTAACCCTCTCCCTGTGGGAGAGGGCCGGGGTGAGGGCATCAGGCAACTCAACGGCGAACCGGCGCCCCGTTCGCCACATAATACGCCGCCGTGCTCTTCGCCAGTGGCTCGCGCCCGCGAATGGCGTCGGCTATCTTCTCGCCAATCATGATGGTGGTGGCGTTCAGGTTGCCGGTGATGATTTGCGGCATGATCGACGCATCCACCACGCGCAGCCCTTCCAGCCCGTGAACGCGGCCTTCGCCGTCGACCACCGCCATCTCGTCGTAACCCATTTTGCAGGTGCCGCACGGGTGGAAAGCGGTTTCGGCGTGATTGCGCACAAACTCGTCCAGCTGCTCGTCGGTCTGGCACTCGACGCCCGGGCTGATTTCGCGACCGCGGTACTTGTCCAGCGCCGGCTGGTGCATGATCTCGCGGGTGATGCGGATCGCGTCGCGGAACTCCTGCCAGTCCTGCTCGTGGGACATATAGTTGAACAGGATCGCCGGATGCTGGTGCGGATCGCGGGATTTAATCCGCACGTGGCCGCGGCTCGGGGAACGCATGGAGCCGACGTGGCACTGGAAGCCATGCTCTTTTACCGCGTTCGAGCCGTTGTAGTTAATCGCCACCGGCAGGAAGTGGTACTGAATGTTCGGCCACTCGAACTCCTCGCGGCTGCGGATAAACCCGCCCGCTTCGAAGTGGTTGCTCGCACCCACGCCGGTGCCGCCAAACAGCCACTCTGCGCCAATCTTCGGCTGGTTCCACCACTGCAGGGCAGGGTAGAGGGAGACCGGCTCTTTGCACTCGTACTGGAGGTACATCTCCAGGTGATCCTGCAGGTTTTCGCCCACGCCGGGCAAGTCGTGCACCAGCGGGATATCGAACTGCTTCAGCAGCTCCGCGTTGCCCACGCCGGAGCGCTGCAGGATCTGCGGGGAGGCAATGGCCCCTGCGCACAGCAGAACCTCTTTGTTCGCCGTCGCTTTGGATGGGATAGTGCTTTCGCCTTCCAGCCACTCGACGCCCACGGCGCGTTTGCCGTCAAAGACAATATGATCGGTCATGGCGTGTGTGCGGATGGTCAGGTTCGGACGCGGCTTCGCCTGGTCCAGATAGCCGCGCGCGGTGCTGGCGCGTCGGCCCTGCGGCGTCACCGTGCGGTCCATCGGCCCGAAGCCTTCCTGCTGATAGCCGTTGAGATCCTCAGTGCGCGGATAGCCCGCCTGCACGCCGGCTTCGACCATCGCTTCAAACAGCGGGTTCACGCCCGGTTTCGAGGTGGTGACGCTCACCGGGCCGTCGCCGCCGTGGTAGTCGTTCGGGCCCACGTCGCGCGTTTCCGCCTTGCGGTAGTAGGGCAGGCAGTTGAGGTAGCTCCAGTGTTCAAGGCCCGTTTCTTTGGCCCAGTTGTCCAGATCCATCGCGTTACCGCGGATGTAGCACATGCCGTTGATCAGCGACGAGCCGCCCAGCCCTTTGCCGCGTCCGCACTCCATGCGGCGGTTGTTCATATACGGCTCTGGCTCGGTTTCATATGCCCAGTTGTAACGCTTGCCCTGCAGCGGAAACGCCAGCGCGGCGGGCATCTGGGTGCGGAAGTCAAAGCGGTAATCCGGCCCGCCCGCCTCAAGCAGCAGGACGGTGGTATTCGGATCTTCAGTCAGTCGCGTTGCCAGTACGTTGCCGGCAGAGCCGGCCCCGATAATGATGTAGTCAAATTGCAAATAAACCTCCCGGTTAAAATATGGACTGGAATTTACCCATCTCAACCTGGATGGACTTCACCTGGGTGTAGCTCTGGAGCGTCATCACCCCGTTCTCGCGGCCAATGCCGGAGTGCTTGTAGCCACCCACCGGCATTTCTGCGGCGGATTCACCCCATGTGTTGATCCAGCAGATGCCCGCTTCAAGCTGATGAATAGCGCTATGCGCGCGGTTCAGGTCGGCAGTGACGATGCCCGCCGCCAGTCCGTAGTCGGTGTCGTTGGCGCGGCGGATCGCTTCTTCATCGGATTCATAGGAGAGGATGGACATCACCGGGCCGAAGATCTCTTCGCGCACGATGGTCATCTCGTCGGTGCAGTCGGTGAACACGGTCGGGGCGACCCACGCGCCATTATCAAAGCCTTCGCCCTTCAGCGCGTCGCCGCCGCACAGCACGCGCGCGCCTTCCTCTTTGCCTTTGGCGATGTAGCGCAGCACGCTGTCGCGATGCGGGAAGCTGACCATCGGGCCGAAGTTGGTGCGTTCATCGAACAGATCGCCCGCGCGGATGCGGCCCACGCGCTCAACGATCTTCTGCTCAAACGCGGCTTTAGATTTCGCGGGCACGAACACGCGGGTGCCGTTGGTGCACACCTGGCCGGAGCTGAAGAAGTTCGCCATCATGGCGATGTCCGCCGCGAGATCCAGATCCGCATCGTCGAAAATAATCAGCGGGGATTTGCCGCCCAACTCCATCGTCACCTCTTTCAGGGACGAGGCCGCCGAGTTGGCCATCACTTTCTTGCCGCTGGCGACGCCGCCGGTGAAGGAGACTTTCGCAATGCCCGGATGCTCGGTCAGGTACTGGCCGGTCTCCGCGCCCACGCCTGGCAGGACGTTAAACACGCCGTCCGGAACGCCCGCTTCGGTGTAGATCTCGGCAAGCTTCAGGGCGGTGAGCGGGGTCACTTCGCTCGGCTTGAAGATCATCGCGTTGCCCGCCGCCAGCGCCGGGGCGGATTTCCACAGGGCGATCTGGATCGGGTAGTTCCACGCGCCGATGCCCGCCACCACGCCCAGCGGCTCGCGGCGGGTGTAGACGAACGAGGTCTCACGCAGCGGGATCTGGCTGCCTTCCAGCGCCGGGATCAGCCCCGCGTAGTATTCCAGCACGTCCGCGCCGGTGACGATGTCGACGGTTGAGGTTTCGGAAAACGCTTTACCGGTGTCGAGGGTTTCCAGCTTCGCCAGTTCGTCGTTGCGCTCGCGCAGGATATCAACGGCGCGACGCAGAATGCGCGAGCGCTCCATGGCGGTCATCGCCGCCCAGATTTTTTGCCCGCGCTGTGCGCTTTCCACGGCGCGATTGACGTCTTCTCTTCCGGCAGCCTGTACGGTCGCCAGAACTTCACCGTTGGCCGGGTTGATGGTCTCGAAGGTGCGACCGCTGGTGGCGGATGTATAACCACCATTGATATAAAGCTGCTGTTCTGCCATTCGGGACATAAATCCTCCTCGGTTATTCGGTCGGTAAATGCTGGCTGATAAAGTGGCTGGTAAGCGACTGGGCCAGCGTCTTATCCAGCGGTTTGCCGCTCAGCGCGGCGCGCAGCCATAGGCCGTCAATCAGCGCCGCCAGCCCGTAGCCCGCCTCTTCGGCCTGTTCGCGGGGCAGCTCGCGGCGGAACTCGTACACCAGGTTCGACAGAAGACGGCGGCTGCTCACCTGCTGCAGTCGGTAGAGCATCGGCTGGTGCATGCTGCTCGCCCAGAAGGCCAGCCAGGCCTTCATCGCCGCGCCGCTGGTCTGGGTTTCATCAAAGTTGCCGCCGACAATGGCCTGCAATCGCTGCTCCGCGCTGGCGTCCGGTAGGGCGTGCAGACGACTCAATACCGCGTCGCGAAGCTGGCCGGTGATGTCGCGCATGGTCGCTTCCAGCAGACCGTTTTTGTCTTTGAAGTAATGGCTGATGATCCCCGTGGAAACGCCCGCCCGACGGGCGATCTGCGCGATCGTCGCGTCATGCATACCCACTTCATTTATTGCTTCCAGCGTGGCGTCAATAAGCTGCCTGCGCCGGATCGGCTGCATCCCCACTTTGGGCATTTTTGCCACTCCATTCATCAGCGTTGGTAATACATTAAAGCGGTTTTTGATTGGACGTTCAATATAAAATGTGTCTTAATTGTTGCGGATTTGGATTTCAATAGTTACAAAAACAGTGGGGATACTGGATGACAGACCTTTCACAGGACAGAGAAAAAGACAAAATCAACCCGGTCGTTTTTTATACTTCCGCCGGGCTGATTTTGTTGTTTTCCCTGACGACGATCTTCTTTCGTGATTTTTCTGCCGAGTGGATTGGGCGCACCCTGAACTGGGTGTCGAAGACCTTCGGCTGGTACTATCTGCTGGCGGCGACGCTGTATATTGTCTTCGTGGTCTGCATTGCCTGCTCGCGCTTCGGTTCGGTGAAGCTCGGGCCAGAGCAGTCCAAGCCCGAGTTCAGCCTGCTGAGCTGGGCCGCGATGCTGTTTGCCGCAGGCATCGGCATCGACCTGATGTTCTTCTCCGTGGCAGAACCGGTCACGCAGTATATGCAGCCGCCGGAAGGGGCAGGGCAGACGATGGAGGCCGCGCGCCAGGCGATGGTCTGGACGCTGTTCCACTACGGCCTGACCGGCTGGTCGATGTACGCCCTGATGGGCATGGCGCTCGGATACTTTAGCTATCGTTATAATTTGCCCCTCACCATCCGCTCTGCGCTGTATCCGATTTTCGGGAAAAAAATTAACGGCCCGATTGGCCACAGCGTCGATATTGCGGCGGTGATCGGCACCATCTTCGGTATCGCGACGACGCTCGGGATTGGTGTGGTGCAGCTCAACTACGGGCTGAGCGTGCTGTTTGATATCCCGGATTCGATGGCCGCCAAAGCGGCGCTGATTGCGCTTTCCGTCATTATCGCCACCATTTCGGTGACGTCTGGCGTTGATAAGGGCATCCGCGTGCTGTCCGAGCTGAACGTGGCGCTGGCGCTGGGACTGATCCTGTTCGTGCTGTTTATGGGCGACACTTCGTTCCTGCTCAATGCCTTAGTGCTCAACGTGGGCGACTACGTGAACCGCTTTATGGGCATGACGCTGAACAGCTTCGCCTTCGACCGCCCGGTAGAGTGGATGAACAACTGGACGCTGTTCTTCTGGGCGTGGTGGGTCGCGTGGTCGCCGTTTGTCGGCCTGTTCCTCGCGCGCATTTCGCGTGGCCGCACCATTCGTCAGTTCGTAATGGGGACGCTGATTATCCCGTTCACCTTTACCCTGCTGTGGCTGTCGATTTTCGGCAACAGCGCGCTGCACGAAATTATCCACGGCAATGCGACCTTCGCGCAGGAAGCGATGGCGCACCCGGAGCGCGGCTTCTATAGCCTGCTGGCGCAGTACCCGGCGTTTACCTTTAGCGCCTCGGTGGCGACTATCACCGGTCTGCTGTTTTACGTCACCTCGGCGGATTCCGGCGCGCTGGTGCTGGGCAACTTCACCTCGAAGCTGAAGGACATCAACAGCGACGCGCCGAACTGGCTGCGCATCTTTTGGTCCGTCGCCATCGGACTGCTGACGCTCGGCATGCTGATGACCAACGGTATCTCTGCGCTGCAGAACACCACGGTGATCATGGGTCTGCCGTTCAGCTTCGTGATCTTCTTCGTGATGGCCGGGCTGTATAAATCGCTCAAGGTGGAAGATTACCGCCGCGAAAGCGCCAACCGCGACACCGCGCCGCGACCGCTGGGGGCGCAGGATCGCCTGAGCTGGAAGAAACGCCTCTCACGCCTGATGAACTACCCCGGCACGCGCTATACCCGACAGATGATGGAGACGGTGTGTTACCCGGCCATGCAAGAGGTGGCGCAGGAGCTGAAGCTGCGCGGTGCCTACGTAGAGCTGAAAAACCTGCCGCCGGACGAGGGCGAGAACCTGGGGCACCTGGATCTGCTGGTGCACATGGGCGACGAGCAGAACTTTGTCTATCAGATCTGGCCACAGCAGTATTCGGTTCCCGGCTTTACCTACCGGGCGCGCAGCGGGAAGTCGACCTACTACCGGCTGGAGACCTTCCTGCTGGAAGGGAGCCAGGGGAATGATTTGATGGATTACAGCAAGGAGCAGGTGATCACGGACATTCTGGACCAGTATGAACGGCACCTGAACTTTATCCATCTGCACAGGGAAGCGCCGGGGAATAGCGTGATGTTCCCGGATGTTTGAGGCTTGATCTGATAATAGTGCATGAAAGTTGAGGGGCCAGATTGTTATGAATCTGGCCCCCTCAACTTTCAAATAGTACTTATTATATCTTTAACTTGAGGTGTACTATGTACTCCTTTAGGTTGTTCCGAGATATAGAATGAGCATCTATGATGAACTGAAATCTTCACTCGAAGAGGCTGTTGAGATCCATAGCGGAAGGAAAGCAGCTTCCAGAGTAACTCGCTATGAAGTTGCAGATGTTCGCGCAATCAGAGAACAGCTCAATGTCACGCAAAGTGAAATGGCGAAGGCGCTGGGCACAAGCGTTGATACGATAAAAAGCTGGGAGTCGAAACGGCGCAACCCAACCGGGCTGGCGGCGAAGGTACTCAATGTAATTCGGGAGAATCCTGCGTTTTACAGAGCGCTTGCTGGGCAGTAAATAACCTTTATGCCGGGTGGCGGCGATGCCTTACCCGGCCTACAAAACCGGTTTATCGTAGGCCTGATAAGCGAAGCGCCATCAGGCGTTTAATGAGCATTGGATCTGAAGGGCAATATTTCCTTTCTTTATATTCACCATTTTATTTTTCTTTATTTACTCGAGCCGCCTCGCATTTCCCTAATATTCGACCCCTGTACATTTATCCATGGCGGTATAATAGCGCCAGTTAACCCAGCACTGAGAACTTGAAAGAATAGGTAAAAAGGTAAGAAAAGGAATCGCGGTACAAAGGTGTGCGACCACCTCCATACCGCTAACCACAAACAACTAACACGGAGTTGATTATGGCTGCGAAGAATTCTATGCCAGAGCGGGCTATTGCCCAAACAGAAAATGCAGATTTAGATATTCAACAAGAAAATCGCGAGAAGCTACGCAAAAAACGCATCCGGGCGTTGCATGACGAGCCGGTTCACTCTGCGTATCTTCATGAAAGAGGAGAGGCGGATTCCGCCTGTGTGGAACTTTATACTCGAATGGAGCGCAACTATCTGCCGTTAACCGGCGCGTGGATAACCCGCGCAGGGTTTAAAGCAGGAATAGCCGTGAAGATCCGCGTGATGCCGGATTGTATTGTGATTACGCCGCAAAATTCCCGTGAGCTGTGGGGCTGTCTGGAAGGCGTCAGCGCGACATATACCAATAAGCTGAAGGTGATGAAGTGGCTGGAGACATTTCCGGGAGCGTTAATTGATACAGGGGATTTGCCCGTTAACGAAAGTGGAAAAGGGTAACGCTAAAGATTAACCAAGCGATCCTGGAAATGCCAGGATCGCCGTTTCTGAGCGGCAGCATGCATTGATCTTTATGAGCCAGGTAAATTATGCGTTACTCTTCTCTTTCTGAGCTGGTTTCATCCATGAATCGGCATAAAGAATATTGCCTTGCACATAATTCCACTGAATACCCCGGAATCGAAGTCCCACCACTTCATGCATATTCGGGGCTGAGCTGCCCGGGTAATAAACATGCGTGAAATCCAGAGATGAGATCACCACGCTATCAAGCGTAATGGTGTAGATCTCTCTTTCTGCTCCCGCTTCAACAATTTCATAATATTTGATAATGGCTTTTTGCAGCCGTCTGCCCTCGCAGGCGGCAACGGCAAGATAAGGGCTCACTTTATCTAATTGCTTATGCACGGTAACCGGACTATGCTGCCGTGTTCCGGTCATATTCCCGGTATGACTGTTCACTGCCTGTTTTATACCGTAACTGCTGTTCATGATTTCGATAGCTCCTACCCGGCCAGGCATCATACAGTCGCCCTGAACGAGCATTCCGTGCTCATCGTAGAGAAATAAGTAAGCGGGTAATGACATTATAATTCTCCTAAATTAGTAAGCTGTCCGTCATTATCAATGAAAAATTCGTGGTGATATTTTTTATTATTTAAACCATAGCTAATAACATACGTATAGCCATACTCCCAATTCACATCTATGCAACTGTTAGGATAAGACCAACTGATTTTATTCCTTCCCGAACTTGTGATGGTAGTAATGTCGGGACCTTTGCTGGAATCAATAGTGTAATAGTTCACGACATCTTTTTTATCAATACTAAAGCAAACATGGTTACCATCAATAAAAGTAGCTCTGGGATGAGACAACGGCGGGCAACCAGGGCACCCCGTCAGGAGAATACATAATGGTGAGATGAGCGTTATAGTTTTCATTCTGGGAATCCTTTCAGAATATTTTTATATTTTTGCAGCAGAGAATAAACGGGTTCATTCGAATTTATATCTCGATATTTTGGCAGGAATGTATATTTTTCAAACCCATAAAATTGTAATAACCAGTAGTCACTTACGATCGATGCTTGCTGTTCTAATCCGTAATGCAATAGATCTGCTTTATCAAAGCTATAGGTGTAGTCAGCAATACCAGAGAATAATCCCCTTGTTCTGACAAACATCCCTTTTTGGGCCTGCCAGACATGCATCATTTCATGCATGAATAGGTGTTTTTTATCTAACAATTTTTCTAATGAAAAATCCGGAGAATATGTGTCTTCTCTAAACCACATTTCCCCATTGGGACTCATCGCCACATCAACGGGTTGCAGATTAAAAGGAAGATAGCTTTCCCTGTGTACCCACACCAGATGATAACGGATGCTGTAACCGTAAAGCGTCTTCGCCAGGGCGATTTCACCAATTGTGAGCTGTCGGATCCCGCCCGGATTAATCGGGGTTCCCGAAGTGGGGTGAATTCTTTCATTAACCGGCATGTCAATTCCCTTTTATTAATATGGGTATTGGCCGTAAATAATACTCCTGACCGTGAGAGAAAAAAGAAAGCACATTTCCTAAAAATTCCGTCTGACAGTCCAGGTTGACACAACTTTAATGATAACCATTTTCATTTAAATATAGCCTGTGCTATACCTTATAGCACGGGCTAATTTTGCTTTGAATTTAATCACCTCAGGAGACTTCTGCGATGCACCCACGGCAAGGATTGAAGCGTCTGTTGCTCGGCGCGCTGCTCATGACTGCGACCACGACCGGCGCGCTGGCGGCTGAAAAGTTTCAGGTTATCACCACCTTTACCGTTATCGCTGATATGGCGAAAAACGTGGCGGGGGATGCCGCAGAGGTCACCTCCATCACCAAACCGGGCGCGGAAATTCACGAATACCAGCCCACCCCGGGCGATATCAAACGCGCGCAGAAGGCACAGCTGATCCTGGCGAACGGCATGAATCTGGAGCTGTGGTTCCAGCGCTTTTATCAGCATCTGAACGGCGTGCCGGAAGTGATTGTCACTAACGGCATTACGCCGATGGGGATCGGCGAGGGGCCGTATAACGGCAAGCCCAACCCGCACGCGTGGATGTCGCCGGACAACGCCCTGATTTACGTCGATAACATCCGCGACGCGCTGGTGAAGTACGATCCGGCCAACGCACAGACCTATCAGCGCAACGCTGAAGCCTACAAGCAGAAGATCACCGCCACTCTCGAACCGCTGCGCAAGCAGGTGGCGGAGATCCCGGAAGACAAGCGCTGGATGGTAACCAGCGAAGGTGCCTTCTCCTATCTTGCGCGGGATCTGGGGATGAAAGAGCTTTACCTGTGGCCGATCAACGCCGATCAGCAGGGCACGCCCCAGCAGGTGCGCAAGGTGATCGACCAGGTGAAAAAATATCATATCCCGGCGGTGTTCAGCGAAAGCACGGTCTCCGATAAGCCCGCACGTCAGGTGGCACGGGAAACCGACACCCACTACGGCGGCGTGCTGTACGTCGACTCACTGAGCGCGGAAAACGGCCCGGTGCCGACCTATATCGATCTGCTGAACGTCACCACCCGCACGCTGGTGCAGGGCATCCGTGACGGCATGAAGGAGTAACCATGCACGAGGGGATTGTTGTCTCAGACGTCACCGTGACCTACCGCAACGGCCACACGGCGCTGCGCGACGCGTCGTTCAGCGTGCCGGGCGGATCGATTGCCGCCCTCGTAGGCGTGAACGGTTCCGGCAAGTCCACGCTGTTCAAAGCGGTGATGGGCTTTGTGCGGGCGGCGAGCGGCACTATCACCATTCTGGGGCTACCGCCTCACCGGGCGCTGCGCCAGAACCTGGTCGCCTACGTGCCGCAGTCGGAAGAGGTTGACTGGTCGTTTCCGGTGCTGGTCGAAGATGTGGTGATGATGGGCCGCTACGGACACATGGGGTTTCTGCGTCGGCCCAAAGATCGCGACAGACAAATCGTGACCGACGCCCTGAAGCGCGTGGATATGCTCGAGCTGCGCCATCGGCAGATTGGCGAGCTGTCCGGCGGGCAGAAGAAGCGCGTGTTTCTGGCCCGGGCGATTGCCCAGCAGGGCGAGGTGATCCTGCTCGACGAGCCGTTTACCGGCGTGGACGTCAAAACTGAAGCCAGGATCATCAGCCTGCTGCGCGAGCTTCGCGACGAGGGCAAAACGATGCTGGTCTCGACCCATAACCTGGGCTCGGTCTCGGAGTTTTGTGATTACACGGTGATGGTCAAGGGCACCGTTCTGGCGAGCGGCCCGACGGAAACCACCTTTACCGCCGAAAATCTCGAGCGCGCCTTTAGCGGCGTGCTGCGCCACGTGGTGCTCAGCGGTTCGGAAGATCGCATTATTACCGACGACGAACGCCCCTTTGTGACGCACCGACAGGAGGCAAAATGAACGCGCTTCTCGAACCCTTCGGCTACGAGTACATGCTCAACGCGATGTGGGTCTCGGCGATGGTGGGCGGGCTGTGCGCGTTTCTCTCCTGCTATCTGATGCTTAAAGGCTGGTCGCTGATCGGCGATGCACTGTCGCACTCCATCGTGCCCGGCGTGGCGGGAGCCTACATGCTTGGGCTGCCGTTCTCGCTGGGGGCGTTCCTGTCAGGTGGACTGGCGGCGGGCAGCATGCTGTTTCTCAACCAGCGCAGCCGCCTGAAGGAGGACGCCATCATCGGGCTGATCTTCTCCTCCTTTTTCGGACTGGGGCTGTTTATGGTCTCGCTCAACCCGACCTCGGTGAACATTCAGACCATCGTGCTCGGCAATATTCTGGCTATCGCCCCGGAGGATATCGTCCAGCTGGCGATTATCGGCGTGGTGTCGATGGTTATCCTGCTGTTCAAATGGAAAGATCTGATGGTGACCTTTTTTGATGAGAACCACGCCCGCGCCATCGGCCTGCGTCCTGAACGCCTGAAAATTCTCTTCTTTACCCTGCTGGCGGTCTCTACCGTGGCGGCGCTGCAAACCGTCGGCGCGTTTCTGGTGATCTGTCTGGTGGTCACCCCAGGCGCGACCGCGTGGCTGCTGACCGACCGCTTCCCGCGCCTGCTGATGATTGCGGTCGCCATTGGCAGCATCACCAGCTTCCTCGGCGCGTGGGCCAGCTACTATCTGGACGGCGCGACCGGCGGCATTATCGTGGTCGCCCAGACGCTGCTGTTCCTGCTGGCGTTCGTCTTTGCGCCGAAGCACGGGCTGCTCGCCAGCCGCCGTCGCGCACGTCTCGCACAGGAGGCACACCCATGATGGCGCTGCTCCTTGAACCCTTCCAGTTTGCGTTTATGAACAACGCGCTGTTGATTTCACTCCTGGTGGCCGTGCCCTGCGCGCTGCTGTCGGTTTTTCTGGTGCTGAAAGGCTGGGCGCTGATGGGCGACGCCATGAGCCACGCGGTGTTTCCCGGCGTGGTGCTGGCGTGGATGATGGGCCTGCCGCTGGCGGTGGGGGCGTTTGTGGCCGGGTTGTTCTGCGCGGTCGCCACCGGATACCTGAAGGATAACAGCCGAATCAAGCAGGATACGGTCATGGGGATCGTGTTTTCCGGCATGTTCGGCGCGGGCCTGATCCTCTATATCGCCGTCAAACCCGAGGTGCATCTCGACCACATTCTGTTCGGCGATATGCTGGGCATTAACGGGATGGACATTCTGCAAAGCGGGATCGTGGCGGGGCTGATCGCGCTGGTGATTGGCCTGAAGTGGCGCGACTTTCTGCTGTTCTGCTTTGATTACCAGCAGGCGCAGGCGAGTGGGCTGCGCACCCGCTGGCTGCACTACGGCTTACTGTGCATGGTCTCGCTGACCATCGTGGCGACGCTGAAGGCGGTGGGGATTATTCTGTCGATTTCGCTGCTGATTGCCCCCGGCGCGGTGGCGGTGCTGATCACCCGACGCTTCCACATGGCGCTGCTGGTCGCGGTCGCCGTTTCAGCCCTCGTGTCGGTAAGCGGTGTGTATGCGTCGTTTTATCTCGACAGCGCGCCTGCGCCGACCATCGTAGTGCTGTTCGCACTGGTGTTTATCGTGACGTTCGGGGTCACCAGCGTGAAGGCCCGTCGGCAGGAGAGCGTGACAGCAGGGTGATCGCCTGTTCACCCTGCTGTTGCCAGTGAAGGGTGAAGGCTGCGCCTTCGTTAAAGCCTGCCAGTTGACGAGTCAACGCCAGCGTAAGCGTCTTATCGTCAAGCTTTGTCACCCGGGCGCTGTCAAACCCCATATAAGCCTGCACCCGTGGAAAGAGGGCTTTAAACAGGCTCTCTTTGGCGCTAAACACCAGCGTCAGTGCAAGGGCGAACGGGTATCCCGAGCGGGAAAGCACAGGCTCTTCCTGCACATCGATGATCCCATCCTTTATTTCTCTGGCTTCGTTTTCGGGAAGTATCGCTTCACAATCGATGCCGATAAGCGCCTGTCGCTCGCGGACCACAACCGCCATGGCCTGCGTGCCGCTGTGGGTGATGCTGCCGGAAATACCGTCCGGCCAGAGCGGTTTGCCGCTGGGGCCAATGCCGGGAATGGAGTGATCCGGTAAGGCGTGCGCGGCGGCGATGCGTCCGGCAAGATGGTCGGCTTTGCGTTTGCGTCCGGCGTGTGAAAGCTCAGCGTGGTGGGGGAGCCAGAGGAGATCGGCGTCGGTGAAGGTGGTGGGGTCGAAGGTGACGTGGTGGACGGTGAGGTTAGCGAGAATGAATGTGCTGTGGGTGGTGTGCATGGTTTTTCCCCTCACCCTGACCCTCTCCCCGGAGGGGAGAGGGAAGGATTGACTTCAGTGCCTTAAAAACGCGTATTCACGCTCATATACCAGGTGCGGCCCGGCTCATTATACGTATACGCACCCGCACCGTACATATACGCACCGGTAGTGGTGTTCCCGGTGGTCTGGGCATTACCCGCGCGCCACTGGCGCTTGTCGAAGACGTTATCCACGCCGCCGGTCAGGCTGACGTTTTTGGTCATGTCCCAGGTCGCGCTCAGGCCCACGATGCTGTACGGGCTGACTTCGTCTTTCTCAGACCCGGTCACCGGCTGACCTTTGTAGTTGTACTTCTTCGGCTGCTGCTTGCCGTACCAGGTAAAGGTCGACTGGAGCGACACGTCCTGATGCACCTGCCAGCTCAGGGTGGAGTTCAGCGTGTACTCAGGAATGATCGACAGACGGTCGCCGGTTTCCTTGTTCTTGCTCTGCAGCATGTAGGTGATGTTGTTGGTCCAGTTGATGGTGTCGCTGACCGGCACGTTCAGGGAGCCTTCCAGACCTTCCACTACCGCCTTCGGCACGTTTTCCCACTGGTAAATATCGGTGGTGACTTTGCTGGTGGACGTCTGGCCAATCGGCGCGTAGCCCGCTTCAATCTTGTTGCGGTAGTCGTTGCGGAACCAGGTCACGCCCGCCAGCCAGCCGTCGCGTTTCCACTCCAGGCCAATCTCTTTGTTGATGCTGGTTTCGGCTTTCAGGTCGTCGTTGCCCATCATGTAGCAGCCCACGCCGTCGGAGCTTGCGTAGCAGCCCTGGCCTTTGCTGTAGAGCAGATAGTTCGGGTTGGTCTGGTACAGGCTCGGCGCTTTGTAGGCGCGCGCGATCCCCATCTTCAGCGTGAAGTCATCACCCAGACCTTGCGACAGGTTGAGCGACGGGCTCCAGTTATTGCCGACGATGGTGTGGTGGTCGAAGCGCAGCGCCGGGGTCAGCATGGTGCTGTCGGTCAGCTCCATGTTGTTTTCGGCGAACAGGGAGAAGATCTCCGCCGAGGTGTACGGGCTGCGGTCGTCGCTCATGCCCGGGATGGTGCCGCCCTGCAGGGTTTGCGAGAAGGAGGTGGAGTCCTTCATGCGCTGCTGGTTCCACTCGGTGCCCAGGGTCAGGTTCTGGTTGACGATGAAATCAATCGGCAGGTTGATTTCGCTGTGCAGCATCACGTCGGCCAGGTCGGTGTCGGTGAATTTATTGCTGTTGAACAGGCCTTCCGTACCGCCCGCCAGCCCTTCGCCCAGGCGGGAGTTGCGGGTATGTTCGTACTGCGCCCAGTTGCTGGTGGTGATACCGTTATCCCAGCCGCCGTTCCAGGTCACTGCAAAGTTCTGGCGGTAGATACGGTTAGTCTCTTTACCGTAGTTCTTCTTCACCAGCGCGTTGTCGTTGTTGGTGTTCTGCGTGTCGCCCGCGTAGAGGTTGTTCTGGCGGCTGTAGCCCGCCTCAAACTCAAGGGATTGCATAGGCGCGAAGTCCCAGCGCACCACGCCGTTGATGTCCTTGTTTTCCACGCCCTCACGGCCAGCCGGCAGGGTGTTGGCGTAGGCACCGGTACGATCGGACTGGTGGCCCTGGTTGATGTCCCATGCGTCGGCCTGGGTTTTGTCCAGGTTACCGAACATGCGGAAGCTGAAGTCGCCGCCCAGCGGACCGCTGAGGCTGAAGTTGGTGCGCTTGGTGGAACCTTCGTCCTTGTGTTCTGGCGCGTTCAGGTAGGTGTTCCAGGAGCCGTGCCACTGGTCGTCGAATTTTTTGGTGATGATGTTTACCACGCCGCCTGCCGCACCGTTGCCGTAGCGCGCGGCGGCCGGACCGCGGATCACTTCGATGCGTTCGATCATCTCTGGCGGCACCCAGCCGGTATCGCCGCGGGTGTCACGCTCGCCGCGCCAGCCCAGACGGATGGAGTTACGGCTGGTGACCGGCTTGCCGTCGATCAGGATCAGGGTGTTTTCCGGACCCATGCCGCGAATATCGATCTGGCGGTTGTTCCCGCGCTGGCCGCTGGTGGAGTTGCCGGTCAGGTTAACGCCCGGCATGGTGCGGATGATTTCCGCCACGTCGCGCGCGGGCGGGTTTTTGCGGATTTCATCGGCGGTGATGGTCGACACGCCCGGCGCCTGTAAATTCTGCTCGGCGGCGGTGATCACCATCGTGTCTTCGTGCTGCGCGGCGGTGGCGGTGTTGTCGTCTGCCAGAGCGGGCAGCGCGACACCATAAATCCCTAAATTGACCAGCAAGGCCAGAGAGTGAATCTTCTTATTCATTGTACGTCCCGCTTTTATGGTTATTTAATGAGCGCGCTTCCCACAGCGCGGGCATTACGCTATTGCAAATGCAAATAGTTATCAATAATATTATCAATAAAATTTGTCCTGAAACAAAAAAGACTGTTAAACATGAGGTTATAAGGGTGACGGCGTTAACAACGGGAAGTGAAGCCTGGTGGCAGTCGAAAAACGGGCCAGAATGGGAACGTCTGAAGGCGAGCTATCGCGTCACCTTCTGGTGGCGTGACCCGGCAGGAACGCAGAAAACGTCAACGGTTAAACGCGTCTGGCTCTACATCACCGGCGTGACCGATCACCATCAAAATGCCCGTCCGCAATCTCTTGAGCGCATCCCGGATACCGACGTCTGGCAGTGGCAGGGCGAGTTCAGCCCTGAATGGCGCGGCAGCTACTGTTTTATCCCCTCCGATAACGAAAATGATTTTGCCAGCGCAGTGTTTGAAGGCGCGCAGCCGGACCGCATGGCGCTGCGCGAAGGCTGGCGCAAGCTGTTGCCGCACGCGGTCTCCGACCCGCTGAATCCGCAGAGCTGGCGCGGCGGGCGCGGTCATGCCGTCTCGGCGCTGGAGATGCCGGACGCGCCCGTTCAGCCCGGCTGGGATCGTCCCGATACACCGTATCAGCCGCCGGTCTGCATTGAGTGGAACAGCGAGCGTCTGAACAACCGCCGCCGCGTGTGGATTTTTACCACCGGCGATGACGACCCCGGGCGCCCGCTGGCGGTGCTGCTCGACGGGCAGTTCTGGGCCGAAAGCATGCCCGTCTGGCCTGCGCTGGCGTCGCTGACCCGCGACGGCAAACTGCCCCCTGCGGTCTATGTCTTAATTGATGCGATCGACACAGAACATCGCAGCCGGGAACTGCCCTGTAATCCCGATTTCTGGCTGGCAGTTCAGGAAGAACTTCTCCCCCAAGTAAAAACTTTCGCGCCATTTAGCGACCGCGCCGACCGTACCGTGGTAGCGGGTCAGAGCTTCGGCGGGCTCTCTTCACTTTATGCGGGCCTCAACTGGCCGCAGCGTTTTGGCTGCATCCTCAGCCAGTCCGGCTCCTACTGGTGGCCGCACCGCGGCGCGCAGCAGGATGGGCTGCTCATCGAACAACTGAAAGCGGGTGAAAAAACCGCACGCGGGCTGCGCATTGTCCTCGAGGCCGGGCGCAACGAGCCGCTTATCTTCCGCGCGAATCAGGCGATTTTCGCCGAACTACACACGCAGCAGCCGATTTTCTGGCGTCAGGTTGACGGCGGACACGATGCGCTTTGCTGGCGCGGTGGGCTGACGCAGGGGCTGATGACCCTCTGGCAGCCGCTTATTCACTAACGGAGTCTGTATGGAATTCAGCAATCCTTTCGATAATCCGCAGGGACAGTTCGCCATTCTGCAAAACGACCAGGGGCAGTACAGCCTGTGGCCGCAGCAGTGCGAACTGCCCGCAGGCTGGCGCGTTGTCTGCGAGCCGCAGTCCCAGGAGGCGTGCCAGCAGTGGCTTGCCGGGCATTGGCAAACGCTTATCCCGTCCCATTTTGCGGAGGGGAGCGCATGAACCGTCTTCCTCTCGTTGCCGCCCAGCCGGGTATCTGGATGGCGGAGCAGCTTTCCTCCCTGCCAAACGCCTGGAGCGTGGCGCACTACACCGAACTGAAAGGCGACATTGACGCGCCATTGCTGGCAAAAGCGATTGCTGAAGGCATGATGCAGGCCGATACCCTGCGGATGCGTTTTACCGAGGATAACGGCGAGGTGTGGCAGTGGGTGGATGACACCTTCATTCTGCCGGAGCCGTCCATCGTTCGCGCTACCTCTCACGACGACGCCGTGGCGCTGATGGAGGCCGATCTTAACCAGAACCTGCGCGTCGACAGCGGGCAGCCGCTGGCGTTTCACCAGCTGATTCAGGTGGGGGCAAGCCACTGGTACTGGTATCAGCGCTATCACCATCTGGTGGTGGATGGCTTCAGCTTCCCGGCCATTACCCGCCAGATCGCCGCGATTTATACCGCCTGGAAAAAGGGTGAACCGACGCCTGCATCCCCGTTTACACCGTTTGCCGAGGTGGTGGACGAGTATCAGCGCTATCGCGACAGCGAGGCATACGCGCGCGACGGTGCCTTCTGGGCAGAGCAGCGCAAGCAGCTTCCTTCTCCGGTCTCGCTCTCTTCCGCGCCGCTGCCGGGACGCGCCGCCACTACCGACATTCTGCGCCTGAAAATTGCAATGGACGGCCGCGCCTTTAGCCAGCTTGCACAGGCGGCAGGGCAGGCGCAGCGCACCGATCTGGCGCTTGCGCTGGTGGCGCTGTGGCTGGGCCGCCTGACCGGACGGCTGGACTACGCCGCCGGGTTTATCTTTATGCGCCGCATGGGTTCCGCGGCGCTCACCGCGACCGGGCCGGTGCTCAACGTCCTGCCGCTGGCGGTCAATATCGACGCGCAGGAGAGCCTGCCCGCGCTGGCGCTGCGACTGGCTAACCAGCTGAAAAAAATGCGCCGCCATCAGCGCTACGACGCCGAGCAGATCGTACGCGACAGCGGGCGTGCCGCAGGCGACGAAGCGCTGTTTGGCCCGGTGCTGAACGTTAAGGTTTTCGATTATCAGCTGGATATCGACGGCGTGGAGGCCATCACCCATACGCTGGCAACCGGCCCGGTGAACGATCTCGAGCTGGCGCTGTTCCCGGACGAGCAGGGCGAGCTCCGCATTGAGATCCTCGCCAATAAACAGCGTTACGATGAGGCGACGCTTACCCGTCACGTGGCGCGCCTGAACGCGATGCTGCTGCAGTTTTCGGCTAATCCTGACCTGCGCTGTGGCGAAGTGGAAACCGTTTCAGAGCAGGAATATCAGCAGCTGGCGCGCATCAACGATACCGGGCTGGCGCTGCCGTCCACCACGCTGGCGAATCTGGTGGCGGAGCAGGCGAGCAAAACGCCGGACGCCCCCGCGCTGGCGGACGCGCATATTGAGCTTAGCTATCGTCAGATGCGCGAGCAGGTGGTCGCGCTGGCAAACCTGTTGCGCGCGCGCGGTGTGAAGCCGGGCGACAGCGTGGCGGTGGCACTCCCGCGATCGGTGTTCCTGACGCTGGCGCTGCACGGCATCGTCGAGGCCGGTGCCGCGTGGCTGCCGCTGGATACCGGCTACCCGGACGACCGCCTGCGGATGATGCTGGAGGACGCGAAGCCGTCCCTGCTCATTACCACCGACGAGCAGCTCCCGCGCTTTAGCGATCTGCCGATTACGACGTTTAGTTACAACACACTGTTACCGGCTGAGAATGCGGAACCGCTGCGCCTGGCGACGCCGGAGCAGACGGCGTACATCATCTTTACCTCCGGTTCGACGGGACGCCCGAAAGGGGTCATGGTCGGCCATACCGCAATCGTTAACCGCCTGAAGTGGATGCAGGACCATTACCCTCTGACGGCGTTTGACGTGGTGGCGCAGAAAACGCCGTGCAGCTTTGACGTGTCGGTGTGGGAGTTCTGGTGGCCGTTTATCGCCGGGGCGAAGCTGGTGATGGCCGAGCCGGACGCGCACCGCGATCCGCAGGCGATGCAGAGTTTCTTCGCGCAGTACGGCGTGACCACCACCCACTTCGTGCCGTCGATGCTGGCGGCGTTTGTCGCCTCGCTGACGCCGGAAAACGCGGCGTGCTGCAAAACCCTTAAGCAGGTGTTCTGTAGCGGCGAAGCGCTGCCGACCGAGCTGTGCCGGGAGTGGGAACAGCTCACCCGTGCGCCGCTGCACAACCTCTATGGTCCAACGGAAGCGGCGGTGGATGTGAGCTGGTATCCGGCGTTTGGCCCCGAGCTGGCGGCGGTGGAGGGCAACAGCGTGCCCATTGGCTTCCCGGTGTGGAACACGGGGCTACGCATCCTTGACGCGATGATGCGCCCGGTGCCGTTCGGCGTGGCGGGGGATCTGTATCTCACCGGCATTCAGCTGGCGCAGGGGTATCTGGGCCGTCCGGACCTCACCGCCAGCCGCTTTATCGCCGACCCGTTTGCCCCCGGCGAGCGCATGTACCGCACCGGCGACGTTGCCCGCTGGCTGGACAACGGCGCGGTGGAATATCTCGGCCGCAGCGACGATCAGCTGAAAATTCGCGGCCAGCGCATCGAGCTGGGCGAGATCGACCGGGCGATGCTGTCGCTGCCGGACGTCGCCCAGGCCGTCGCCCATGCCTGCGTGTTCAACCAGGCGGTGGCAACCGGCGGCGATGCCCGTCAGCTGGTAGGGTATGTCGTCTCTGAATCCGGCTTACCGCTGGATCGCGACGCGCTGCTGGCGTCGCTCAAAGCCCAGCTGCCGCCGCACATGGTGCCGGTGGTGCTGCTGCAAATCAGCGCGCTGCCGCTCAGCGCGAACGGCAAGCTTGATCGCAAGGCGCTGCCGCTGCCGGAGCTGACGAGTAAATCCTCCGGCCGCGCGCCGGAGACGGAAACCGAAGTCGCCGTCGCGCAGGCGTTTTCCGCGCTGCTGGGCTGCGAGGTGAACGACATTGAAGCCGACTTCTTTGCCCTCGGCGGCCACTCGCTGCTGGCGATGCGCCTGGCGGCACAGCTTAGCCGCGCGTTCGAACGCAGGGTGACGCCGGGGCAGATTATGGTCGCCTCCACGGTGAGCAAGCTCAGCGCGCTGCTGGACTCGCAGATGAGCGACGAGCAGGCGCAGCGTCTGGGGTATGAAACCCTTCTGCCGCTGCGCGAAGGTAATGGTCCGACGTTGTTCTGCTTCCATCCGGCGTCCGGGTTCGCGTGGCAGTTCAGCGTGCTGGCGCGCTACCTCAGCCCGCGCTGGTCCATCATGGGCATTCAGTCACCGCGCCCGGAAGGGCCGATGCAGCAATGTGCGGATCTGGATGGAGTAATCAAACATCACCTGAATACGTTGCGTAAGCAGCAGCCGCAGGGGCCGTATTACCTGTTCGGCTATTCCCTCGGCGGCACGCTGGCGCAGGGCATTGCGGCGCGTCTTCGCGAGTTGGGTGAAGAGGTGGCCTTCCTCGGCCTGCTGGATACCTGGCCACCGGAAACCCAGAACTGGGCTGAGAAAGAGGCCAACGGCCTCGACCCGGAGGTGCTGGCGGAAATCGAGCGCGAGCGCCAGGCGTTTATCGCCGCCCAGCAGGGGCAAGGCTCCAGCGAGCTGTTTAGCGCCATTGAGGGCAACTACGCCGACGCGGTGCGGCTACTGACCACGGCGCACAGCGCGCGGTTTGAGGGTAAAGCGACGCTGTTTGTCGCCGAGCGCACGCGAACGATGGACCCGCAGCTGGCCTGGTCGCCGTGGGTGGCGGAGCTCGAGGTGTATAGCCAGGATTGCGCCCACGTGGATATCATTTCACCGCAGGCGTTTGAAAAGATAGGGCCGGTGTTGAAGGAAATTTTGGGGTAACGTTTAAAGCCCCTCACCCTAACCCTCTCCCACGGGGTGAGGGAATGGTTTGCTCCCTCTCCCTGTGGGAGAGGGCCGGGGTGAGGGCATCAGAGCGCACGCTTGCCTAACGGCACCACCAGCGGCGTGCCCGCCACCGGATCGTCAATAATCATGCAGCGCATGCCGTAGATCCGCTCGATCAGCTCCGGCGTCACAATCTCCTTCGGCGCGCCCTGCGCCACAATCTCGCCGTCGCGTAGCGCAATCAAATGCGTGGCGTAGCGGCACGCCTGGTTTAAATCGTGCAGCACCGCTGCCAGGGTGTAGCCCTGCGTGCGGTTCAGCTCGCTCAGCAGCTCCAGCAGGTCAATCTGATGGCTGATGTCGAGCCAGGTCGTCGGCTCGTCCAGCAGCATGATGGAGGTCTCCTGCGCCAGCACCATCGCAATCCACGCGCGCTGGCGCTGCCCGCCGGAAAGGGTGTCCACGCTCTGCTGGGCCAGGTCGGTAATCCCCGTCGCCCGCATCGCGCGGCTGACTGCCTCGTCATCTTCTTTACGCCAGCGGGTAAACAGCGGCTGGTGCGGGTAGCGCCCGCGCGAGACCAGCTCCTGTACCGTGATGTCTCCCGGCGTGGTGGCGTTTTGCGCCAGCAGCCCGATGCGCCGCGCCACCTCTTTGCTGGCGAAGCGCTGGATCTGCTCTCCGTCGAGGAACACGCTGCCTTCAGCCGGCGTCATCAGGCGGCTCAGCGTGCGCAGCAGGGTCGATTTGCCGCAGCCGTTCGGCCCGATGATTGCCGTAAAATGGCCGTCTGGAATGGCGACGGATAAGTCACGGGCAATGATTTTTTTGCCGTAGCCGAGGGTAAGATTTTCGCCGCGCAAGCGGGTGGTTGTGTCTGTCATTTCTTGCGTGACTCCTGAACGAGCAAGACGATGAGGTAAATCCCGCCGAGGCTGACGGTCACCACGCCCACCGGCAGTTGATAAGGCATAAACAGCCGCTGGGCGCAGAGATCGGCAGCCAGCAGCAACAATGCGCCGCAGAGCGCCGCCTGGGTTAATCCCCAGCGCGCCGTCCCGCTAAGGCGGCGGGCGATGTGCGGTGCCACGAGGGCGATAAACGAGATCGGCCCGGCGATAGCGGTAGAGGCGGCAGTCAGCAGTACGGCAACCAGCATCAGCATCAGGCGCGAGCGCTCGACGCCCACCCCCAGCGCGCAGGCGCTGTCGTCGCCCATCTCCAGCAGGCGCATGCGTCGCACCAGCAGCAGCGCGCCAATAAACATCAGCAAAATCAGCGGCGCGGCGGGCCAGGTTTTGCCCCACGTCAGGCCGTTGAGGGAACCGGCGTACCACAGCCCGGCGGAGAGCGCGGTTTCCAGCGAAGCCTGTAGCAGAAGCCAGGTGTTAAACGCCATCAGCATGGCGCGGATGCCGATCCCGATGATGATCAGGCGGAAGGTGTCGATGCCGTTGCGCCAGGCCAGCGCCCAGATCAGTAATGACGTCAGAATGCCGCCCGCCATCGCCGTAAAGGTAATCGCCGTCAGGTGCTGACCAAAAAGCACCATCGCCACCAGCACGCCGCTCCAGGCCCCGGTGTTGAGGCCCATCACGTCCGGGCTGCCGAGCGGGTTGCGCATCAGCGACTGGAATATCGCACCGCTCACGCCGAGCGCCGCGCCCACCAGAATCGCCATCGCCACGCGCGGCAGTCGCCACTCCGTCACCACCATGGTGATGTTGCGCGGCGCGCTGCCGAGCAGGGCGTTGAAGACCTGAGTGAAGTCGAGCGTCACCGCGCCGCTGCGCAGGCTCCAGACCGCCAGCAGCAGAATGGCGATAAGCAGCAGCGAGACGCTGGTGAGTAAACGACGGGACGGGGCCATCATGCGCTACCTCCGCGTTTACGGCGTACCAGGAAGATCAGCACCGGCGCGCCGATAAAGGCGCTGACCACCGAGACGCGCAGTTCACCGGGCACCAGCAGGCGGCCCAGCACGTCGGCAAACAGCAGCAGGGCAGGGGTGGCCAGCAGCGTCACCGGCAGCGACCAGCGGTGATCCGCCCCCACCAGCCAGCGCGCCATGTGCGGCATCATCAGGCCAATAAAGGCGATAGGGCCGACCACGGCGGTCGCGCTGCCGCACAGCACGGTGATGGCAAGCAGACCAATCAGCTGCGTGCGCGCCACGCGGTTGCCGAGGGCGGTCGCGGTGTCGCTGCCGAGACTCAGGCTGTTGAGCGCGCGGCTTAAAAACAGCGCCACGGCGGCAGCGATAATGACCGGGATCGCCACCACTTTTAACGTTTCAAGGGTGCGAATATCCAGCGAACCGGCCTGCCAGAAGCGCAGCTGGTCGTAGACGTCCGGGTTGAGCAGGGCGATGCCGTTGGATAAGCCTTCCAGCACCGCCGCGAGCGCCACGCCCGCAAGCGTTAAACGTACCGGACTCAGCTGGCCGCCGCCCTGGCTGCCGGTAAAGGCGACGACCAGCGAGGCGGCCAGCGCGCCGCAGAAGGCCATCGCCAGCTGTTCGGAAGGTGAGGTCAACCCGAACAGCGCCGCGCCGAGCACGATGGCAAAGCTGGCGCCGGAGTTAACGCCGAGAATGCCGGGGTCCGCCAGCGGGTTACGGGTAAGGGTTTGCATCAGGGCACCGGCAAGGCCGAGCGCGCCACCCGCCAGCAGTCCGGCAAGCGTACGGGGGAGTCGGGCGTCGAGCACGATGATGCAGTCAGCGCTCCGGCAGGTGCCGGAGAGCGCATCAACGATAACGGACGCGGGCAGCGGCTTCGCGCCCACCAGCAGGCTGAGTGCAACCGCAAGGCTCAGGAGCAGCAGTAAAACGGGCACGGCAACGGCGCGCACCGCAGAAGAGGAAAACGACATAGCAACATCCATGATTTGATAATGATAGTGATTATCGTTATCTATCTTATTTGGCTATGTTAGCATGTGCGCCCATGGAATGGGTAGAATTACACTCAAGGCTTTGTCATGAATCAAAAATCCTGGCTGCTCAACCTCAGCCTGTTGAAAACGCACCCGGCGTATCGCGCCGTATTTATCGCTCGCTTTATCTCCATTTTGTCCCTCGGGCTGCTAGGCGTGGCCGTGCCGGTACAGATCCAGACCCTGACGCACTCCAGCTGGCTGGTGGGGTTATCCGTTACCTTAACCGGCGGGGCGATGTTCATCGGCCTGATGGTTGGCGGCGTGCTGGCGGACCGCTACGAGCGTAAAAAGCTGATCCTGCTGGCGCGCGGCACCTGCGGCGTGGGCTTTATCGGGCTGTGTCTGAACGCGATGCTGCCGGAGCCGTCGCTGATCGCCATTTATGCGCTGGGTCTGTGGGACGGTTTCTTCGCCTCGCTGGGCGTGACGGCGCTGCTGGCGGCAACGCCCGCGCTGGTCGGGCGCGAGAACCTGATGCAGGCGGGGGCGATCACCATGCTCACCGTGCGCCTCGGCTCGGTGATTTCGCCGATGGTGGGCGGCCTGCTGCTGGCGACCGGCAACGTGGCGTGGAACTACGGGCTGGCGGCGGCGGGGACCTTTATCACCACCCTGACCCTGCTGCGCCTGCCGCTGCTGCCGCCTCCGCCGCAGCCGCGCGAGCATCCGCTGAAATCGCTGATGGCCGCTATTCGTTTCCTGTTCAGCAACCCGCTGATTGGCGGGATTGCGCTGCTCGGCGGCCTGCTGACGATGGCGAGCGCCGTGCGCGTGCTGTACCCGGCGCTGGCGGGAGAGTGGCAGATGAGCGCCTCGGAGATTGGCGTGCTGTACGCCGCCATTCCGCTCGGCGCGGCCTGCGGAGCGCTGACCAGCGGCAATCTGGCGCAAAGCGCGCGTCCGGGGCTGATTATGCTGCTTGCCACGCTGGCGTCGTTTGTCGCCATTGGCTTCTTCAGCCTGATGCCGGTGTGGGCGCTGGGGGTGCTGTGTCTGGTGATCTTCGGCTGGCTGAGCGCCATCAGTTCTCTTTTACAGTACACCCTGATCCAGACTCAGACGCCGGAAGGGATGCTCGGGCGCATTAACGGCCTGTGGACGGCGCAGAACGTGACGGGCGATGCGATTGGCGCGGCGATCCTCGGTGGGCTGGGGGCGATGATGACCCCGGTGGCCTCGGCGAGCTGCGGCGGGTTTGCGTTAGCGATGGTTGGCGTGATTTTATTGGCGGTTTTGGTGGAGTTGCGTCGGTTCAGGCAGAACCTGTAGGTCGGGTAAGGCGTAGCCGCCACCCGACAAAACGCCCGGTGGCGCTGCGCTTACCGGGCCTACGGGGAACGTGCCACTTATTTAAAAATTGAATGTAAACGCTGCAACACCAACATCGCGCTGTAATAATCCAGGCGGAACGTCTCGGTTCCCAATGCCCAAACCCGTTTGTTTTTCACCGACGGCAGATGCGCCAGCAGCGGGTTGGCGTAAATCGCGTCGACGTCTTTCTTATCGCCCGCAAACACAAACAGCCCTTCGCCGTTCAGCCCCGTCGCCAGGTTTTCTCCACCCAGCTGAATAATGTCGTGGCGTTTGCCCTGGCTTTTGGAGGTCTGCAGCCCGGCGGGCAGCTCCGCCAGCGTAAAGCCCAGCTGGTGCAGCAGCTTGCCCTGCGCGGATTCAGCGGTCCACAGGTTGGCGCTGTGCGCGGCGGCGGTGTAGACGATGGCGTTCACCGGCTGCGGCGGTAGCTTCATCTGCTCTTTTACCTGCGCGAGCTGTTTATCAAAGGCGGCAATGCGCCCGGCGGCCTGTTTTTCCTGACCGGTGAGGGTGCCCAACTGGGTCAGCAGTTCCTGCCAGCTCTTGTCGTCGTAGTTGATGATAAGCGTCGGGGCGATGGCGGAGAGCTGGTCGTACAGCGCCAGCGCGGAATCCCCGCCGGTGGCGCTGATCAAAATCAGATCCGGCATCTGGGCGGCAACCGCTTCGGCGCTCGGCTCGCCGATGTAAAGCCGCGCAATCTTGCGCTGTTTCGCAATATCCCCCCACTGGCGCAGGAAACCCTGCCCATCCGCCACGCGGTTGTTCGGCGTGGTGGCGCCGCTGGCGACGACCGGGGCGTCAATCGCCAGCAGGGAGCCGGTTAAGGTCACGCTGGTGGAAACAATGCGCGTCGGTTTGCTCTCAAGGGTATGCACGCCGCGGCTGTCGGTCACCTGGCGCGGCCAGTCGGCGGCGGTCGCTGAGGTTAGTCCTAAAACAAAAAGACCTGTCAGAAGAAAGGCATTACGGCAAAGGGCAGGGAATTTCACTGAGCGGCATCCTGTTATCGTTGAAGTTAATGCTTCTCATTTTCATGATTGCCGGGAAGGGATGCAAGCGTTTGTCGCACAAGTTGTTTGACCGACGGTTGACAGCGGGGCGCTGTGGGATTAGGTTAGCCGACGAAAATATAAATGATAATCATTATTGCTTCTTTTATCATTTTGAGGAGGATGATATGGATACGTCCCTGGCTGAGGAAGTTCAGCACACCGCAACCACGCTGCAATCAGACAGCTTTTTCTTTATGTCGCCTTACCGCAGTTTTACCACGTCCGGCTGCTTTGCCCGCTTTTCTGAGTCCGCCGTTGGCGGCGACGATCCGGCAGGCCGCTTCCAGCAGAAATTAGCTCAGGCTTTACAGAACGCGAAGGCCAGCGGCATCGCCCATCCGGTCATGGTAGGGGCAATCCCATTCGATACCCGCAAGCCGTCGTCGCTGTTTATTCCCGAACGCTGGCAGACGTTTTCTCGCCCGGCGCGTCAGCAGTCTTCACGCTATTTCTCCGGTGCGCAGTCACTGAATATTGAAAAACGTACCGAGATCCCCCCGCAACCTGTGTTTGAAGAGATGGTCGCCCGCGCCGCGGCGCTGACCGCCACGCCGCAGGTGAACAAGGTCGTGCTGTCGCGCCTGATTGATATTGCGACCGATAACAACATTGATAGCGGTGCGTTGATGGAGCGTCTTATCGCTCAGAACCCGGCGAGCTTTAATTTCCACGTGCCGCTGGAAGACGGCGGCGTGCTGCTGGGGGCAAGCCCCGAACTGCTGCTGCGCAAAGAGGGCGCGCACTTTAGCTCGCTGCCGCTGGCAGGCTCGGCGCGTCGTCAGCCGGACGACGTATTAGATCGCGAAGCGGGCAATAAGCTGCTGGCCTCCGAAAAAGACCGTCACGAGCACGACCTGGTGACCCAGGCGATGAAGGCCATTCTGGCACCGCGCAGCCACCATCTCAGCATGCCGGACTCTCCTCAGTTGATTACCACGCCGACGCTGTGGCATCTGGCAACGCCGGTAGAAGGCGAGGCGCGTGAAAATGAAAACGCCCTAACGCTGGCCTGTCTGCTGCACCCGACGCCTGCACTGAGCGGTTTCCCGCATCAGGCGGCAAAACAGCTGATTGCCGAGCTTGAGCCGTTCGACCGCGAGCTGTTCGGCGGCATCGTCGGCTGGTGCGACAGCGAAGGCAACGGCGAGTGGGTGGTGACCATCCGCTGCGCGCGTCTGCATAAAAATAGCGTTCGCCTGTTTGCCGGTGCGGGCATTGTTCCCGCCTCCTCGCCGGTGGGCGAGTGGCGCGAGACCGGCGTGAAGCTCTCCACCATGCTCAACGTTTTTGGTTTGCACTAAGGAAGACTCATGACCATCCCTTTTACCCGCTGGCCTGAGGAATTTGCCCGCCGCTACCGCGAAAAAGGCTACTGGCAGGATCTGCCGTTGACCCACATCCTGACGGATCGCGCGGACAGCGATGCCGTGGCGATAATCGACGGCGAGCGGCACATTACCTACCGCGCGTTTAATCAGGCGGCGAACAACCTGGCGTCCGCCCTTGAGGCGCAGGGGCTACACCGCGGCGAGACCGCGCTGGTGCAGCTCGGCAACGTGGCCGAGTTTTACATCACCTTCTTCGCGCTGCTGCAAATCGGCGTCGCGCCGGTGAACGCGCTCTTTAGCCATCAGCGCAGCGAGCTGAACGCCTACGCGGAGCAGATCAAACCCGCCGTGCTGATTGCCGATCGCGACCACACGCTGTTTGTGGGCGATGACTTTCTGAATACCTTTGTGGATGCGCACCGCTCGGTACGCGCCGTGCTGCTGCGCAGCGATAAGGGCGAACACGCGCTGGAAGCGGCGATTGCGCGCCCGGCGGATAATTTTATCCCGAACCCGACGCCCGCCGACGAAGTGGCGTTTTTCCAGCTCTCCGGCGGCAGCACCGGCACGCCGAAGCTGATCCCGCGCACGCATAACGATTACGACTACAGCATTCGCCGCAGCAACGAGATTTGCGGCATCACCGCCGAAACGCGTTACCTGAACGCGCTGCCCGCGGCGCATAACTACGCCATGAGTTCGCCGGGGTCGCTAGGCGTTTTCACCGCGGGCGGCTGCGTGGTGCTGGCGAACGATCCGAGTGCGACGCTCTGCTTCCCGCTGATTGAACGGCATCAGATCAACGTCACCTCGCTGGTGCCCCCGGCGGTGAGCCTGTGGCTGCAGGCGATTGCCGACGGCGAGGGGAACGCGCAGCTGAGATCTCTGAAGCTGCTTCAGGTGGGCGGCGCACGCCTCTCCGCCACGCTCGCGGCGCGCATTCCGGCGGAAATCGGCTGCCAGCTTCAGCAGGTATTCGGCATGGCTGAAGGGCTGGTGAACTACACCGCGCTCGACGACGCGCCGGAACGCATCATCAACACCCAGGGCCGTCCGATGTGCCCGGACGACGAAGTGTGGGTGGCGGACGAGCACGGTAACCCGCTGCCGCGCGGCGAAGTCGGACGTCTGATGACGCGCGGGCCGTACACCTTCCGCGGCTATTTCAACAGCCCGGAACACAACGCCAGCGCCTTCGATGCGAACGGTTTCTACTGCTCAGGGGATCTGATTGCCATCGACGAACAGGGCTACATCACCGTGCAGGGGCGCGAGAAAGATCAGATCAACCGCGGCGGGGAGAAGATCGCCGCCGAAGAGATTGAAAACCTGCTGTTGCGCCATGAGGCGGTGATCCACGCCGCGCTGGTGAGCATGGAGGACAGCCTGCTGGGCGAAAAAAGCTGCGCGTATCTGGTGGTGAAACAGCCCCTGCGCGCGGTCGAGGTGCGTCGCTTCCTGCGCGAGCAGGGTGTTGCCGAATTTAAGCTGCCGGACCGCGTGGAGAGCGTGGATGCGCTCCCGCTAACGCCGGTCGGCAAAGTCGATAAGAAACAGTTGCGCCTGTGGCTTGCAGAACGCGCCCGGGGCTGAGGAACAGAGAATGGCTATCCCAAAATTAACCGCTTACGCGCTGCCGACCGCCGCAGAGCTGCCGACTAACAAGGTGAACTGGAGCTTTGAGCCGGAACGCGCCGCGCTGTTGATCCACGATATGCAGGAGTATTTCCTGAACTTCTGGGGCGAAAACAGCGCGATGATGCAGCAGGTGGTGGCGAATATCGCCAGACTGCGCGCTTACTGCAAAGCGCACAATATTCCGGTGTACTACACCGCCCAGCCGAAAGAGCAGAGCGATGAAGACCGCGCCCTGCTGAACGACATGTGGGGGCCGGGCCTGACCCGCTCGCCGGAGCAGCAGCGTATCGTCGCTGAACTCACGCCGGACGAAGCCGACACGGTGCTGGTCAAGTGGCGCTACAGCGCGTTTCACCGCTCGCCGCTGGAGCCGATGTTGAAAGAGACGGGCCGCAACCAGCTGCTGATTACCGGCGTGTACGCCCATATTGGCTGTATGACCACCGCCACCGATGCCTTCATGCGCGACATCAAGCCGTTCTTTATTGCCGACGCGCTGGCGGATTTCACCCGCGACGAGCACCTGATGTCGCTGAATTACGTAGCAGGGCGCTCGGGACGCGTGGTGATGACAGACGAGCTGCTGCCGTCCGTTCCGGCCTCGAAGGCAGGGCTGCGCGAGCTGATCCTGCCGCTGCTGGACGAGTCCGACGAGCCGATGGATGACGAAAACCTGATCGACTACGGTCTGGATTCGGTGCGCATGATGGCGCTGGCCGCCCGCTGGCGCAAAGTGCACGGCGATATCGACTTCGTGATGCTGGCGAAAAATCCCACCCTCGACGCCTGGTGGGCGCTGCTCTCCCGCGAGGTGAAGTAATGGCGGAATTCGATTTTACCGGTAAAACGGTCTGGGTGACGGGCGCGGGCAAAGGGATTGGCTACGCGACGGCGCTGGCGTTTGTGGATGCTGGCGCGCAGGTGACCGGGTTCGACCTGGCGTTTCCGCTGGGTGATTATCCGTTCGCCACCGAAACGCTGGACGTGGCGGATTTTGCTCAGGTCAGCGATATGTGTGGCCGTTTGCTTAATACCCTTGAGCGTCTGGACGTGCTGGTCAACGCGGCGGGTATCCTGCGCATGGGGGCGACGGACCAGCTCTCGCTGGAGGACTGGCAGCAGACCTTCGCGGTCAACGTCGGCGGCGCGTTCAACCTGTTCCAGCAGACGATGGGCCAGTTCCGCCGTCAGCAGGGTGGGGCGATAGTCACCGTGGCGTCCGACGCGGCGCACACGCCGCGCATCGGCATGAGCGCCTACGGTGCGTCAAAAGCGGCGCTGAAAAGCCTGGTCCTGACCGTCGGGCTGGAGCTGGCGGGCAGCGGCGTGCGCTGCAACCTGGTGTCGCCGGGCTCAACGGACACCGACATGCAGCGCACCCTGTGGACCCGCGACGACGCGGAGCTACAGCGCATTCGCGGCTTTGGCGAGCAGTTCAAGCTCGGCATTCCGCTGGGCAAAATCGCCCGTCCGCAGGAGATTGCCAGCACGGTGCTGTTCCTGGCATCCGATGCCGCCAGCCATATCACCTTGCAGGATATCGTGGTGGACGGCGGCTCCACGCTGGGGGCGTAATGATCTGGAAACGTCATTTATCGCTTGAGGAGCTGAACGCCACCAGCCAGAACACGATGGTGGGGCACCTTGGCATCGTCTATACCCGTATCGGCGACGACACGCTGGAAGCGGAGATGCCGGTGGATGCGCGCACCCATCAGCCGTTTGGCCTGCTGCACGGCGGGGCATCGGCGGCGCTGGCGGAAACGCTCGGCTCAATGGCCGGTTTTCTGATGACCCGCGACGGGCAGAGCGTGGTGGGCACGGAACTTAACGCCACGCACCATCGCGCGGTGTCGCAGGGGAGAGTGCGCGGGGTGTGCCAGCCGCTGCATCTGGGGCGCTCCAGCCAGAGCTGGGAGATTGTGGTGTTCGACGAGCAGGGGCGGCGGTGCTGCACCTGCCGGTTGAGTACGATGGTGTTGGGTTGAACGATGCAGAATTGCCGGGTGGCGGCTTCGCCTTACCCGGCCTACACCTCACACGTAGTCCCGGTAAGCGAAGCGCCACCGGGCAATGTTTACAGCATCGATACCACCCGCTTCAACAGACGAATTCGCGGGACAATCGACGCTTTATCCAGCCATTCCGCCGGGCTGTGGAACCCGGCGCCAATCGGCCCCAGGCCGTCGAGCGTCGGGATACCCAGCGCGGCGGTGTGGTTGGCGTCGCTGCCGCCGCCGACCGCCTGCCAGGTAATGTCGATACCCTCCGCTTTTCCTGCCGCTTCAACCTGCTGCATCAGGGCCTGAGTCGCTTTACTGGTTGCCATCGCCGGCTTGTGATTCACCCGCGCAAGCGTAGTGGTCACGCCGTCTAAAAAGCCTTTTTCACATAACGCCTCCAGCGCCTGATTCACCCGGTCATACTCGTCGTTTTCCCAGAAGCGAACGTCCAGTTCTGCCACGGCGCTGTCCGCGACCACGTTGGCCGCGCTGCCGCCGTGAATCACCCCGACGTTGAGCGTGGTGCCGCGATCCCAGTCGGTTAGCGCATTAATCGCGATGATGCTGTTGGCGAGGGCAGTAATTGCCGAGCGACCTTTCTCCGGGTCGTTGCCCGCGTGTGCCGCCACGCCGCTGAAGGTGAGGTGATAGCCCGCCATCCCTTTACGCGCTTTCACCAGCGAGCCGTCGGCGCGGGCGGCTTCGCAGACCAGCACGCAGCGGGAACGCTTCGCCAGCTCACCGATCCATTCGTGGGAATGGACAGAGCCGGTCTCTTCATCCGGGTTCATCGCGACGGCAATCGCGAGACGATCGTTGTCTGCGGCGTCGAGCCCGCGCATTGCCCACAAAATATTCAGAAGTCCGCTCTTCATATCCGAGACGCCGGGGCCGTACAGGCGGGTATCGTCCTCGCTCATCGGGCGCTCGGCGACGGTGCCGGGGGCAAATACGGTATCCAGGTGCCCGACCAGCAGCACGTCAAAGCGTTCGGCCTGCGGTTTATTGCTGACGAACACGCCGGGGCCCACCTTATCGCCCAGATTCACCTGCTCGGTGTGCCAGCCTTCGCGCTGCCACAGCTGCTGTATGATGCCTGCCACTGTGGCAACGCCCGCAATGGTCTGGGTGCCGCAGTCCACGTTCACCAGGGTTTTCAGCTCTTCAATGTAATGGTCAAGATTCATGTTCACGTCCTGTTCAGAGAATAATGCGCATCAGCAGCATGGCTAAAAACGCGTTGACGACCGAGCTGGCGATCATCAGCGGGATACGTTTGGCGCGGGTGCCGATCACGCCCAGAATGCGGCCCAGATACTGCACCTGCGAGCCCATCAGGTAGATGGCGGGCGCCAGGATCGCCAGATGCTCGCCAGTGATAATGCCTTTATCAAACAGGCCGATGGCGACGCCGATCCCGCCGCCCATCGACATCCAGCCGCCAATCAGCACGGCGGCGGCCTCACCCGGCAGACCGAACAGGCCCATTAACGGGGAGAAGATCATGCCCAGCCCTTTCAGGGCACCGGTAATTTCCAGCGCTTTGATGATGATAAACGCCATCACCACGTTGGGCAGGGTGCTGCTGGTGGCAATGCTCCAGCCTTTGCGCGCGCCTTCGACGAAGACATCGGTAATCACGGGGTTAGACTGTGGGGCACTCATGCGGCGTCTCCTTTACGGGTGAAGGACAGGATCAATCGCAGCAGATTTGCGCCCACGATTTTCATGATGAACATGACGGCGATACAGGCTCCGATGGACGTGGGAACCGCCGCCGTGCCGTCAACGGCGACCAGCGTAAAGAGGATCGCCCCGGAAGAGAAAAAGTTGGTGATCATCGCCCCGGCGGAGAACTGAAACATGGCGAAAACGTCTTTCTCTTTTTCGCTGATTTGCCCTTCGTCTGACAGATTGCGGGTAAGCGACGCGCCCACGTCGGTGCTTTGCAGGCTGCCAATCAGCGCCAGCCCGGTGGTGCCGGGAATGCCCAGCAGCGGGCGCAGCAGAGGGGTTAAGAGTTTGCGGGCGGCACGCAGCGCGCCATAGTGTTCCAGCACGTTGATCATCCCCAGCGCGAACATCACCGCGGGAATTAAACCGAGCGCGAAGAGAAACCCGTCCATCGCGCCGCTGCCGCCGGTGCCGCGAAAGGCGCTGCTGGCTGTGGTTAACGTACCGTCATCCAGACTGGCTTTACTGACCACTTTGCCAAATGCGCCGTTGAGGGTGGTGAAATCAAAGACGCCGTACCACTCTTTTCCGCCTAACAGGCCGGAGAAGAAAACGGCTGCAAACGCCAGGGCGAAGTACGCGCCCGGCCCGACCTTATGATCCTGAGGTACAGAACTGTTCATATCCTTTTCCTTGTATGTACGCGATTGCGCAGGATCATTCTGGCGAGGTTATGAGCAAAAAAAATGATACAAATCATTCCGTAAGGCGGCGCATGGATGAAAAAGGCAAAAGTGTGACCGAGGACGTCACGAAAGTGATCGGCTTAACAATGTGGTGTAAATGTCTGGTTTGACCACGCATTATTGCGTTTCAAAGTTGTTAAATTTTTCCGGTTGTTCTAGAAACAAAATGTAACATCTCACTGTTTCACAACAACGGATAACCACTATGAACAACTCAGGGAAATACCTTACATGGGCAGGGCTCTCCGTTGTGGGAGCCTTTGCCCTGGGCTATATCGCCCTCAACCGTGGGGAACAGATCAATGCGCTCTGGATCGTCGTCGCCTCCGTCTGCATTTATCTGATCGCGTACCGTTTTTATGGCCGCTATATCGCGAAGAACGTATTAGGGGTTGATGCGACGCGCATGACGCCTGCCGTCCGCCATAACGACGGGCTGGACTACGTGCCGACCGACAAAAAGGTGCTGTTTGGCCACCACTTCGCGGCGATTGCCGGCGCGGGCCCGCTGGTGGGGCCGGTGCTGGCGGCGCAGATGGGCTACCTGCCGGGGATGATCTGGATCCTCGCGGGCGTGGTGCTGGCGGGGGCGGTGCAGGACTTTATGGTGCTGTTCGTCTCCACCCGCCGCGACGGTCGTTCGCTGGGCGAGTTGGTGAAAGAGGAGATGGGGGCAACCGCCGGGGTGATTGCGCTGGTGGCGACCTTTATGATCATGGTGATCATCCTCGCGGTGCTGGCGATGATCGTGGTGAAAGCGCTGACCCACAGCCCGTGGGGAACCTATACCGTTGCCTTCACTATTCCGCTGGCGCTGTTTATGGGGATCTACATTCGCTATCTGCGCCCGGGGCGCATTGGTGAAGTGTCGGTGATTGGTCTGGTGTTCCTGGTGTTCGCCATTATCTCCGGCGGCTGGGTAGCGGAAAGCCCAACCTGGGCACCGTTCTTCGACTTTACCGGCGTGCAGCTGACCTGGATGCTGGTGGGCTACGGCTTTGTGGCGGCGGTGCTGCCGGTGTGGCTGCTGCTGGCTCCGCGTGACTACCTCTCCACCTTCCTGAAAATCGGCACCATCGTCGGGCTGGCCATCGGCATTTTGATTATGCGCCCGACCCTGACCATGCCTGCGCTGACCAAATTTATTGACGGCACCGGCCCGGTCTGGACCGGTAACCTGTTCCCGTTCCTGTTTATCACCATCGCCTGCGGTGCGGTGTCTGGCTTCCACGCGCTGATTGCCTCCGGCACCACGCCGAAGATGCTGGCGAATGAAAATCAGGCCTGCCTGATTGGCTACGGCGGCATGTTGATGGAGTCCTTCGTCGCCATTATGGCGCTGGTCTCGGCCTGCATTATCGACCCGGGCGTGTACTTCGCGATGAACAGCCCGATGGCGGTGCTGGCACCGGCCGGCACCGTTGACGTGGTGGCATCCGCTGCACAGGTGGTGAGCGGCTGGGGCTTTGCCATTACCCCTGAAACGCTAACGCATATTGCTAATGAGGTGGGCGAGCAGTCGATCATCTCCCGTGCGGGCGGTGCGCCGACGCTGGCGGTGGGGATGGCCTACATCCTGCACGGCGCGCTGGGAGGGCTGATGGACGTCTCCTTCTGGTATCACTTCGCCATCCTGTTCGAGGCGCTGTTTATCCTGACGGCGGTGGACGCAGGAACCCGTGCGGCGCGCTTTATGCTCCAGGACCTGCTGGGGGTGATCTCCCCAAACCTGAAGCGTACCGATTCGCTCCCGGCTAACCTGCTGGCGACGGCGCTGTGCGTCCTGGCGTGGGGCTACTTCCTGCATCAGGGCGTGGTCGACCCGCTGGGTGGGATTAACACCCTGTGGCCGCTGTTTGGTATCGCCAACCAGATGCTGGCAGGCATGGCGCTGATGCTCTGCGCGGTGGTGCTGTTCAAGATGAAGCGCCAGCGTTATGCGTGGGTGGCGTTAGTGCCAACCGCATGGCTGCTGATTTGTACCCTGACGGCGGGCTGGCAGAAAGCCTTCAGTCCGGACAACAAGGTGGGCTTCCTGGCGATTGCCAACAAGTTCCAGGCGATGATCGACAGCGGTAAGATCCCGGCGCAGTACACCGAGTCGCAGCTGTCGCAACTGGTGTTTAACAACCGTCTGGACGCCGGGCTGACTATCTTCTTTATGGTGGTGGTCGTGGTGCTGGCGTTGTATTCTCTCAAAACCGCGCTGGCGGCGTTGAAAGTCGACAAGCCAACGGCGAAAGAGACACCTTACGAACCAATGCCTGAAAACCTGGAAGAGATTGTCACCCAGGCGAAAGGGGCGCATTAACCTGTGTGCCGGGTGGCGATAGCGCTTACCCGGCCTACATTTCCTGTGAGACCAGAATTATGTTCGACACCCTCTCCAAAGCAGGTAAATACCTGGGCCAGGCCGCCAAAATGATGATTGGCGTGCCGGACTACGACAACTACGTCGAGCATATGCGCGTCAACCATCCGGACCAGACGCCCATGACCTACGAAGAATTTTTCCGCGACCGTCAGGACGCCCGCTACGGCGGCAAGGGCGGGGCGAAGTGCTGTTAACCCTCTTTCGGTAAATAGAGGCTGATTTGCTCCTGCTTGCAGCCGTAAATGGCTGCCAGTTTTTCACGGGTGCGCTTTTGTGGGCGAGAGTCCAGCGCTTCCAGTTGTGACACGGCGGACTGGGTGATGCCGAGTTTCTCCGCCACCTCCTGCTGGGACATGCCGCGCAGGATACGCCACGCGGCCTGCAGGCTGACGTTCTGCCAGGTCATGATGCTGCACACTTCCCCAGGCAACTCCACGTCATCCAGACTATCGTGTTCGACCTCAATATCCTCCAGATCGTCGTCGGTTTCGTCGTCAATTTCTGCCATCTGTAAGAGCATACGAAAATATTCGTGATAGGGAATAACGACGTACTGCGTTTTCCCGTTATCGTCCTTGATTAGCTGTACAGCCATAGTTGGCACTCTCCTCATGCAGGTAAGTCGTTGAAGTTCTGCGCTTGACGGCCAAAACATAACAATGGTCATCGGGATCGTCCCGAAGCGTATAGACGATGCGGTAATCGCCTACGCGAAGCCGGAAATGATTTTCTGTCGTCGATATTTTTTTGATATCGGGCCGGGGAGCCGAGCGGTCATCCAGCTCGGAGAGCTTTACCTCAATGCGACGCTGATACCGCTCGTCAATCTTTGAAAACGCCTTCTTTGCACCATTGGACCAGACAATCTTCATCCGTACCTCCACTGTACGCCCACACAAAATATAAGGAAATAATAAGACTATTAGATAAATTCCGAATTTCTAATGGGGTACTGTAGAGCGGGGGAAAACCGTGAGAAAGCGGCAAAACACAAACCGTCGAAGCGGCTCGAAAACGCCTCTGCCAGGCGACAGAGGCTTACAGAAAATCTGCGATCAGGCGTTCAAACCACCGTCCACGTCCAGGCCGGTACCGGAGATCTGCCCGGCAGCAGGGCTGGCAAGAAACGTGACCGCCGCTGCGACGTCTTCCGGCTGACCGTAGTGGCCCAATGCAATAAGCTGACGCTGAGAGTCAGCCTGGTCCCCGTCCTCCGGGTTCATATCGCTGTTGGTGGGGCCGGGGTGGACCAGATTAACGGTAATGCCGCGCGGCCCTAAATCACGGGCCAGCCCGCGGGTGAGGGAGTTGAGGGCCGATTTGGTCATCGAGTAGACGGCGATACCCGGCTGCGCCACGCGGTTTGCCAGACAGCTGCCGATGTTGATGATGCGCCCGCCGTCGGACATGTGCACCAGCGCTTCCTGAATGGCGATCACCACGCCGCGGATGTTGACGTTGATAAGGGCGTCGATGTCCGCCAGCGTCATGGACTCCAGCGGGCCGCCGCGCGCGATACCCGCGTTGTTAACCAGAATGTCCAGCCCGCCGAGGGAACGCGCCGCATGGGTGACGGCATCCTGAATCGCCTGCGCGCTAGCGCTGTCCGCCTGCACGGCTTCGCTGTGTCGTCCCAGCGCCTTAATCTCATCTGCGACCGCCTGGGCTTTATCGGCCGATTTTTCATACGTAATAATCACATCCGCACCGGCGCGCGCCAGCGAGAGTGCAATTGCCCGACCCAACCCGCGGCTGGCGCCGGTAACCAGCGCCTTTTTACCTGTTAAATCGATCTGCATGATGACCTCGTTGCAAGAGTAGAAAGAATCATCATTAGGTATAGCCTGTCGGCGCGATTAATGGCTGAAGGATTCCACTTTCTCAAACGCGGCGCGCAGAACGTCAGGCGTTAGCGCAACCGGCAGATAGTGAATCGACTCCACCGGGCGCAGGGTGTGGGCAATGACCTTATCCAGCGCTTCCCGGTTATTGATGTCGACGTCCAGCGCGCGAAGCGTGGTCGGCAGGTTAAAACGCCGGTACGCCGTCACCAGCTGCGCCAGCACGTCGTCCTGGCCGAGCAGGGCGCTCTGCACCAGAATCCCGTAGGCTACCTTGGTGCCGTGCAGGTATTTTTCCGTCTGCGGCAGCACGGTTAAGCCGTTGTGTACCGCATGTGCTGCCGCCACGCGGGTATAGCGTTCGCCCAGACCGCCGACCATCCCGCCGCCGGCAATAATCGCATCCACCACGTTCCTGAACGCCTGGGTTTGTTCGCCGCGCTGCTGGTCAGCCAGCGCTTCCTCGCTGTGCTCCAGCAGCACGTCGCGTATCGCCAGCGCGCCGTTGATGCCGAGCCGCACGGTCAGCGGCAGGTTTTCAGGCTGTGGGGCGAGCACTACCGCTTCGTACCACTTCGCCAGCGTATCGCCGATGCCCGCCAGCAGATATTCCGCCGGGGCGTTAAGGACGATCTGCGGCTCCACCAGTACCAGGAAGTTGGCGTCGTCGAAGATCTCAAAATGCAGCGCCTGACCGGCATCGTTGTACCAGACGGAGAGCGGAGTCCACGCCGCGCAGGTGGCGGCAATAGTGGGGATGCCCACGAACGGCACCCCTAAGCGGCGCGCAACGGCCTTCACGGTATCTATCACCGCGCCGCCGCCGACGCCAATCACCACGCTGGCGTCGCTGCCGGATCCATTCACCAGATGGCTGACGTCGCGCTCGCTGCAGTGGCCTTTAAACAGCAGGTGTTTCGCCCCCGGCGCGTTAAAGCTCTCCGGCAGGAAAGGACGCGCGCCTTCGATAGCGCGCTCGCCGTAGATCCACACCGCGCGGGAAAGCTGTTCCGGAGTAAAGAAGTTATCAAGCTGCGCAAGGCTTCCGGGATGAGAGAAGTAGTTCGCCGGGCCAGGCACGACGCGGATATCGGTGTTGCTCATGGTGTTGTCCTTTTTTAGCAAGCGCTAACCCGATGTTATGTCTGGACATCCGGATGGCTAATAATATTTTGCTTTATCTTATGCCTTTTCCGTCGTTGTCAGTCAACCGGAGCTGTGAAAAATTCGATAAATCAGAAGAGTAATGAAGGATTTACGCGGATGGTTTCCAGTCGCCTTGAGATGCGCGGTATCAGCCTGGCCTTTTCCGGCTTTCAGGCGCTGTCGCGCGTGAATTTCACCTTAACCGGCGGATCCGTACATGCGCTGACCGGTGCCAACGGCGCGGGGAAATCGACGCTGATGGCGGTGCTGTGCGGCACGCACGACCACTATGAGGGCGAGATCAGCATTAACAACCAGCCGGTGATAATCCGTGAACCGCTTGATGCTAAACGGCTGGGGATCCACCTTGTGCAGCAGGAGGTGGACGTGGCGCTGATCCCGGGATTAAGCATCGCCGAAAACATCATGCTCGACCAGCTGGCGCAGCCCGGCCATCGCTTCAACTGGCGCGCGATCCGCCAGCAGGCGAGACAGGCGCTGGCGCAGCTGGATGTTTCTCTGGACGTACGCCGTTCCATCGACAGCTGTTCGCTGGCCGAGAAGCAGCAGATTTTGCTGGCGCGCGCCTTGTCCCACCACTGCCGTTTTTTGATTCTTGATGAACCCACCGCGCCGCTGGATGCGCACGAGAGCGAGCGCCTGTTTACGGTGGTGAGACGCTTAAAGCAGCAGGGTATCGGCGTGGTGTTTATCTCCCATCGCATTCACGAGCTGAAGGCCATCTGCGACACCCTGACGGTGCTCCGCGACGGCAAGCTGATCGAGTCCGGGCCGATGGCCGATCTTAGCGGCGAAGAGATTGTCGAGAAGATGCTCGGACACGTGCTGAGCGATATCTATCCGCCCGCACGACCGCCGCACGGCGACGAAACGCTGCTGCGCGTTGAGGGGCTTCACGATGACGCGCTGCTGAAAGATATCTCCCTGCACCTGCGCAAAGGCGAAATCCTCGGGATTGCCGGGCTGGCGGGTGCGGGGAAAACCGAACTCTGCAAGGCGCTTTTTGGCGCGACCAAAAGTCGCGTGGCGCGCGGCGAGCTGAACCATCAGGCCTGGAAACCGCGTGACCCGGCAGACTCCGTGCTGCGCGGGCTGGCGCTGGTGCCGGAGGAGCGGCGGAAAGAGGGCATTTTTATCGACGAGCCGGTGAGCATGAACCTTGCCGTGTGCGCCGATAACAGCTTCTCGCGCTGGAGCCTGTTTGGCCATCGTCAGGCGTGGCGCTGGGCGGAAGAGGTGATAGCCCGCGTTGGCGTTCGGGCGCGCGGGCCGGGGCAGGTGCTGCGCCGTCTGTCCGGGGGTAACCAGCAGAAGGTCGCCATCGGCAAATGGCTGCGTAATGACGCCAGCGTGCTGATATTCGACGAGCCGACCAAGGGCGTGGACGTGAAGGCCAAAACCGACCTGTTCCAGCTGATTGACGGCCTGGCGCGCGAGGGCAAAGGGGTCATTTACGCCTCCGGCGAGTTTGCCGAGCTGGTTGGGCTATGCGACCGCATCTGCGTGCTGTGGGACGGGCGCATCGTGGCGGAAATCGCCGGGGCCGAGGCCCGCGAAGAGACACTACTTTATTATTCAACCGGAGGAACGGCGTCGTGAGCAAGGCCCTTTCAGTGAACGCGGCGGCGTCTGGCCGCCAGCAGATTTTCGATTTTCTCTACAAGTGGGGCATGCTGTTAACCGTCGTCGCGCTGGTGGCCGTCTTTGGCCTGGCGTCGGACAGCTTCCTCGATCCGAACAACATCATCAATATTCTGCGCTCGATTGCCATCGTGACGGTGATTGCCATTGGCGTGTCGATTTCATTGACCATCGGCGGGTTCGATCTCTCCGTTGGATCCACCGCCTCGCTGGCGAACGCCCTGGTGATTTCCCTTTTCGTCTGGCACGGCTTTGGTACCACCGAGTCGATTCTTATAACCCTTGCGCTCTGCACGCTGGTGGGGCTGTTTAACGCCTTTCTGATCGTCATTCTGCGCATTCCGGACATGCTCGCGACGCTTGCCAGCCTGTTTGTGATCCAGGGCGTGGCGATGACCTACAGCTACGGCGGGTCTATTACTGAGAACATGGTGCTGCCGAGCGGCGACATGGCGGAAGGGACGATACCGGCGGCATTCAGCCTGCTGGGGCAGGTGCCGACCATTGTGATCGTCATGCTGGTGGTGACCGTGCTGGCGCAGCTTGGCCTGTCGTTGACCACTCACGGACGCCGGATGTACGCCATCGGCGGCAACCCCGAAGCCGCGCGTCTCTCCGGCATTCGCACTACGCGCTACAAGGTGGCGGCCTACGTGATCGCCTCGCTGCTGGCGGGCCTGGGCGGGATTTTGCTGGCTTCGCGCATCGGTTCGTCGCAGGTGAATGCGGGCGGCGGATACCTGATGGATGCGGTGGCGGCGGCGTGGATTGGCTTCTCGCTGGCCGGATCCGGCAAGCCGAATGCGCTGGGAACCCTGGTCGGGGCGGTTATTCTCGGCGTGCTGTCGAACGGGCTGGTGATGCTCTCCGTGCCGTATTACGCCATGGACATTATAAAAGGGCTGGTGCTTGCGGTAGCGCTGGCGATTACCTACATACAAAAACGCTGACAACACAACGGGATAAAAAAAATGAAAAAGATTGCACTCTCTTTGGTGGCACTTGGGTTGCTCACGGCTCTGCCAGGCTTCGCGGCTACGCCCGCGCCGCTTCCGGCTGCCATTGCGAACCATGACGGCCCGATCCGCATCGCGGTGATCCGTAACCTTGGCTCAGACGACAACACCACGCAGTTTATTGCCGGGGCAATTCAGGAAGGGAAGAAGCTCGGCTTTAAGGTCAGCACCTTTTTAAGCAACGGGGACGATGCCAAATTCCAGGACTTCGTGAACCAGGCGATCAGCCAGAAATATGACGGGATTATCCTGTCTCAGGGGCGCGATCCGTACTCCACCGCGCTGGTGAAGAAAGCGGTGGATGCCGGGATCAAAGTCTCGGTATTTGATACCGCCGTTAACGGTGAGATCCCGGGCGTGACCGTGACCCAGCAGGACGATGCCTCCCTGACGAACCTCTCCTTCGGCCAGCTGGCGAAAGATTTCAACGGCAAGGCCAATATCGTCAAGCTGTGGGTGGCGGGCTTCCCGCCGATGGAGCGTCGCCAGGCGGCGTATAAAGTGCTGCAAAAGCAGTATCCGGACATCAAAGAGCTGGAGTCTATCGGTGCCGTCTCCTCTGACGTGCAGGGCGATACCGCCAACAAGGTGGGTGCGATCCTGGCGAAATACCCGAAAGGCAAAATCGACGCCATCTGGGGCACGTGGGACGCCTTCAGCCAGGGCGCGTATAAGGCGCTGAAAGAGAACGGCCGCACCGAGATCAAGCTCTACAGCATCGATATCTCCAACCAGGATCTGCAGCTGATGCGCGAACCGGGCAGTTCGTGGAAGGTGAGCGTGGCGGTGGATCCGAAGCTGATTGGCGCGACGAACGTGCGTCTGGTGGCGAACAAGATTGCCGGGGAAGCGACGCCTGCGACCTACGATTTCAAAGCGGCAGCCATTCCTCAGGCGCTGCTGACCGCCCAGCCGGGCCCGGTGAACGTGGCGTCTCTGGGCAAAATCATTCCGGGCTGGGGCCAGACGGAAGATTTTATCGCGCCGTGGTTTGCGACGCTGGAAGCGAAAAATAAATAAAAACAAGCCGGGTGGCGGCTGCGCCTTACCCGGCCTACATTTCGCACCCGTAGGCCCGGTAAGCGTAGCGCCACCGGGCGTAAGGAGCATAAGGTGTCTCAATTACCCCCTCCCGAATACAGCCGCAATATACGGCTGATTGGCCATAGCGACCAGGGCGGTCGCCCGGACGGCGTGCAGCTGATGGTGCATCGCGGTTTCGCCTATATCGGCCATATGGTGTCGCAGGGCTTTTCGATTGTCGACGTGCGCGACCCGAAGAACCCGAAAACGGCAGGCTACGTGCCCGCGCCGCCCGGCACCTGGAACGTGCACCTGCAGGCGCATGACGACCTGCTGCTGGTGATCAACGCCCGGGATCTGTTTGCCGATGCCCGCTTTGCCGACGAGAAGGTCTACTACACCCGCCAGGTGGGGGAGACCGTCAGCGACGTGCAGGACAAAGGCTGGAGCGCCGGGCTGCGCGTGTTTGATATCTCCACGCAGGACAGGCCGCGTGAAATCGGCTTTCTGTCGCTGAGCGGCATTGGCATTCACCGCATCTGGTACGTCGGCGGGCGCTGGGCGTACGTCTCGGCGCTGATCGACGGCTTTACCGACTACATCTTCCTGACCATCGATCTGGCAGACCCGTGTAAGCCCGAAGTGGCGGGGCGCTGGTGGCTGCCGGGGATGAACCAGGCGGAAGGGGAGAAGCCAAACTGGCCGGAAGGAAAACGCTACGCGCTGCACCACGCGATTATCGCGGGGGATACCGCCTACGGCAGCTGGCGCGACGGCGGCCTGACGCTGCTGGACGTGAAGGACCGCACCCAGCCGAAGCTGATTAGCCACCGCAACTGGAGCCCGCCGTTTGGCGGCGGGACGCACACCGCGCTGCCGCTGCCGGATCGCGATTTGCTGGTGGTGCTTGACGAAGCGGTGCTGGACAATCAGGAAGACGGCGAAAAGCTGATCTGGCTGTTTGATATCCGCGAGCCGTCGAACCCGGTCAGCATCTCGACCTTCCCGCAGCCGGATGAAACCGACTACGTGGCGAAAGGGGCGCATTTCGGCCCGCACAATCTGCACGAGAACCGGCCGGGGAGCTTTGTCAGCTCAACGCTGATCTTCGCGACGTACCAGAACGCGGGCGTGCGGGCGTATGACATTTCGAACCCGTATCGACCGGTGGAAACGGGGGCGCTGGTGCCCGCCGCGCCGGAGAGAATGATGGACACGCGGCCCAATCGCCCGCAGGTGATCCAGTCGTGCGACGTGTTTGTGGATGCGCAGGGGATTATTTACAGCACGGATTATAACGGCGGGTTATCGGTGATTGAGTATTTGGGGTGAGTTTTTGCCGGGTGGCGGCTTCGCCTTACCCGGCCTACATTCGAATCGTAGGCCCGGTAAGCGCAGCGCCACCGGGCACAAAGCTGGCACTCAGCTGTACTGCCGCACCCGTGCCACCAGCTCTTCCGCGCTGTCGATGCGGTCGGCAATGACGATTAGCGCCTTGCCGAGCGTTATCGCGTGGCGCAGGCATTCGTGGCGCATGGCGTCATCCGCAATGGTGTCGATATCCGCCACGTGGGAAAGCCCGACGCTTCGGCGAATCAGCTCGGTGCCGCAGAACCCGATGGCATCGTGCCAGACCTTTTTCAGAAACGCGGAGGCATAGCCCGGAGCGCTCAGCGCCGCATCGCGCGTTTTCTCGCTTGCCAGCGCCTGGAAGCGCTCCGCGAAGGTGTTCCAGAGTTCCTGAATATCGGTCAGGCGCTGCTCGCGCGCGGCAGCGGCATCACGGATGCCCAGATGCCCAGGCAGGCCGCAGAAGTTCAGCAGCAGGTTACCGATGGCGGTGCCGACGTCAAAGCCAATCGGCCCGAAGTAGCCGAACTCGGCGTCGATGGCCTTCAGGCTGCCGTCGGCCACAAAAATCGACCCGCTGTGGATATCGCCGTGCAGCAGGGCTTCAGCCTGAGAAAAGAAACGGTGCTTCAGGGAGGCCACGGCAATTTTAAGCTGGGCGTCGTCGCGCAGGGCCGCTACGTCATTTTCCAGCTCGGCCGGGTAGCTGTTGCGTTCGTGGATCTGGTACGGATCGTTGAAGAACAGATCTTCGGTGATCTCGCACATCTCCGGATTAATGAATTTCGCCACCTGCGCTTTTTTCGCGTGCGGGTGCAGGTAGAAATCGCTGGTGTGGAACAGCGCGTGCGCGAGGTATTCGCCCAGCTGCTGCGCCGCCTGCGGGTAGTAAATGTTGTTGATCAGCTCGCCGCGCCAGATGCGATGGCTGGAGAGATCTTCCATCACCATTACCGCCAGCTCCGGGTCGAAATGGTGGATTTTCACGGTGTGCTGTGGGCTGTGCTGGTAGTGCTCGACCAGCGTTTGCGCCTCAAGACGGGCGCGGTCCAGCGTCAGCGGCCAGGACTCCCCGACGCAGCGCACGTAGGGCAGCGCCTGCTTGACGATAATGCGGCTCACGCCCGCGCCGTCGAAAATTTTGAACACCAGATTGAGGTTGCCGTCGCCTACCTCCTGCGCCTCCACCAGCGATGATGGGTCATCAAGGCCGCCAAACTGCCTGGCATATTCCACGGCGTCCTGAGCGGTAAAGGTACGGTATTGCGACATGGCCTGTTCCTCACGGGTTTGCTAATAAAGACATGTAGACGTCTATACATCTGGATTTCATCCTGACACAATGTGCTACAACAACGCAACAGGGAATTAACGACATGCAGACATTACAGACGACCAGCCTGCGGGTGGCGAATAATCAGCTCTTTATTCTCGACCAGCAGGCGCTTCCGCAGGAGAAACGCTGGCTGGACGCCTCGACCGTAGAGGCGCTGGTTGGGCACATTCATGCCCTGCGGGTGCGCGGCGCGCCGCTGATTGGTCTCTCTGCAAGCCTGCTGCTGGCGCTGCTGGCGGAAAACGGCAAAAGCCGCGACGAATTGGCGGCGGCGCTGGAAACCCTGCGCGCCTCCCGCCCGACGGCGGTGAACCTGATGAACAATCTCGACCGCATGAAGATTGCGCTGTGGCAGGAAGATTATGTTCCGGCGCTGGTGGCCGAAGCGCTGCGGCTGATTGACGAAGACAAACGGCTTTGCGACGCGATTGCGAAAGCGGGAAGCGCGCTGGTTAAGCCCGGCAGCCGCCTGCTGACCCACTGCAACACCGGCGGGCTGGCAACGGCGGGCGTCGGCACCGCATTGGGGGTGATTGCCCGCGCGCATCGGGACGGTAACGTCAGCAGCGTCTGGGTCGATGAAACCCGTCCGCTGCTGCAGGGCGGCAGGCTGACCGCATGGGAACTCGGCGAATTGGCCGTGCCGTATCAGCTCATCACCGATTCCATGGCCGCCAGCCTGATGGCGAAAGGGCAGGTCGACGCCGTGTGGGTGGGTGCAGACCGCATTGCCGCCAACGGCGATGTGGCAAATAAAATTGGTACCTACTCTCTGGCGGTACTGGCGAAATTCCACGGCATTCCGTTCTACGTCGCCGCGCCGCATACCACGCTCGACCCGGCCTGCCCGAACGGGGACGCGATCCCCATCGAGCAGCGTGCCGCCAGCGAAGTCACGGGCGTGGCAGGAAGCTTTGGCGCGGTGCAATGGGCACCGGAAAATGCACGGGTCTATAACCCGGCGTTTGACGTTACGCCTGCCTCGCTGATTAGCGGCTGGGTACTGGATACGGGCGTGGTCACGCCGCAAGAGGTGGCGGAAGGGAAATTTGCCTGAGTCCGGCTATCCTTTAAGGGGTTCCCTTAAGAGGACAATATCGTGACGCTCGATCCTGAAACTGACTTAAAACTGGAGCGCGTGGTGGATGCCCCGCGCGACCTGCTATGGCTGTGCTGGACCACGCCGGAACATATCAAAAACTTCTTCATTCCTGCTCCCCATAAGGTGACCGAATGTGACCTCGACCTGCGCGTGGGCGGGCGATTCAACACCGTGTTTGAGGTGGACGGGCAGCGGATGGACAACCGGGGCGTATTTCTTGAAATCGATCCCGGTAAAAAGCTGGTCTTTACCGACGGTTACGGGGAAGACTGGAAGCCTGCGGAGAAACCGTTTATGACGGCGATCCTGCTGCTGGAAGACGTAGGCGAGGGCAAAACCCGCTACACGGCGATTGCGCGCCATCCGACGAAGGAAATTCGCGAACAGCACGAGCAGATGGGCTTCCACGAAGGGTGGGGCATTGTGCTGGACCAGCTGGTGGGGTATGTGAAGGGCTTAACGCGTAGTGCGCGCTGATGCCCTCACCCCGGCCCTCTCCCACGGGGAGAGGGAGAAAAGATTATGCCAGGCGTGGATACGCATCCGCGATCGCATCGCCCGTAAACTGGGCCACCCAGCCTTCCGGGTTATCGAAAATACGAATCGCCGTAAAGTTCGGCTCTGAACCCATATCGAACCAGTGTGGCGTACCCGCGGGCACGGAAATCAGGTCGTTTTTCTCGCACAGCACCTGATACACCGCATCGCCAATGTGCAGGCAGAACAGCCCCGCGCCTTCTACGAAGAAGCGCACTTCGTCTTCGCCGTGGGTGTGTTCGTTCAGGAACTTCGCCCGCAGTGCCTCTTTCTGCGGGTTGTCGGCGCGCAGGCTGATCACGTCCCAGCTCTGGTAACCCTTTTCTGCGACCAGTTTGTCGATTGCATGTTGATACGCCTCGATCACGGCTTCGGGCGCAGGATCCTGGCCTAAATCGCGGTCAGCTGCCCAGCGTTCAAACCGCACGCCTTTGGCGTTGAGCTGTTGGGCAATTTCGGCGGCGTCGGTGCTGTGCCACTGGTGCTGACTGGCGTCTTTATCGGAATAAATGGTCAATGCGCTCATGAAGGGATCTGCTCCGGATTAATCTCGTCAAACTGGTGGACCTGATGGTGATGGCTTGCGCCGTCATCATCGCCGCGAATCAGCTGCAGGGTGCGAAAACCTGCCTGTTCAGCCGCGTCCAGCTCCTGATGGATATCGGACAGGAACAGGATCTGCGACGGGGCGATGCCCGTTTGCGCCGCAATGTTTTGATAAGACTGCACCTCGCGCTTGGCGCCGATGTGGGTATCAAAATAGCCGCTGAACAGATGAGTAATATCACCTTCGTCGCTGTAGCCAAATAACAGTTTCTGCGCGGCGACGGAGCCCGAGGAATAAACATAGAGATCAATCCCTTGCGCTTTCCACTTTTCCAGCGCTGGCAGGACGTCCGGGTAGAGGTGGCCGGTAAAGTCGCCGCTCACGTAGCCGTCGTGCCAGATGATCCCCTGCAGGGCTTTGAGCGCCGTGGATTTGCGATCTTCGTCCATAAAGGCAAACAGGGCATCGATAAGCTCGCTGATGCTGGCGTGCGGGTGACCGATTTCATCACGCAGGTTGTCCAGAATGGATGTGACCGGCTCGGCGTACTGCTGCGCGGTGACGAAGGCCGCCAGCCGCTCACGCGCATAGGGGAACAAAACATCATGGACAAAACGGATATCGCTGGTGGTGCCTTCAATATCCGTCACAATTGCGCGAATCATACTCTCTCCAGTTGTCGTAAACGCATTTCACATTCAAACAGGAATTCCAGTCCTTCCAGATGACGGCGGGCTTCGGCCACGTCGCGTCCCCAGCAGGTTAAGCCATGACCGCGCAGAAGAAAACCATAATTAAGCGGGCGTTCCTGCGCGTAATGGGCGATGCGCGAGGCGAGGGCATCGATGTCCTGGTCGTTATCAAATACCGGGATGGAAACCGTATCCAGATGCGTGGTCTGTCCGGTGAGGGATTTTTGCATCTCAAAGCCGCTAATATTCAGTTCAGCCTCTTTCACCAGGCGCGACAGTACCGTGGCGTTGACCGTGTGCACGTGCAGCACGGCATTGGCCTCCGGGAACAGGCGATAAATAAGGGTGTGTAGCCCCGTTTCGGCTGATGGCTTACGACCAGACGGCGCGCGGTTGGTGGCGATCTCCACCTGCAGAAAATCCTCCGTCGTCAGGCTGCCTTTATCTTTGCCGGATTCGCTGAGCCAGCACAGGCGTTCGTCCTGACGCACCGACATGTTGCCGCCGGTGGCGGGTGCCCAGCCTTTGGCGCCAATCCAGCGGCAGGCGTCGACCAGATGTGTGAGTTGCAGGTTGTCTGTCATTTCCTTTTACCCTCGCGGCCAGGAATATTCATATGGTTTAGACGTCTAAGCGTCTTGATTGCCAAAGACTAACATCGTGTTATAGTGGCAGCAACATAAGTATTACAAGCAGGCACAGCACAATGAGCAATAACGCATTGATTCCGAAGAGTAAACTCCCCAATCTCGGCACCACCATCTTTACGCAGATGAGTGCCCTGGCGCAGCAGCACAACGCCATTAACCTCTCGCAGGGGTTCCCGGATTTTGACGGCCCGCGCTATCTGCAGGAGCGTCTGGCTTACCACGTGGCGCAGGGGGCGAACCAGTACGCGCCGATGACCGGCGTGCAGGCGCTGCGTGAAGCCATTGCGGATAAAACGGAGGAGTTGTATGGCCATAAGCCCGATGCGAACACCGACATTACGGTGACGGCAGGGGCGACCGAAGCGCTGTATGCGGCCATCACTGCGCTGGTGCGGACGGGCGATGAAGTCATTTGTTTTGATCCGAGCTACGACAGCTACGCGCCAGCCATCGAGCTTTCCGGCGGCGTGGTGAAACGCGTGGCGCTCCAGCCACCGCATTTCCGCCCTGACTGGCAGGCGTTTGCCGCGCTGCTGAGCGATAAAACCCGTCTGGTGATCCTGAATACGCCGCACAACCCGTCGGCGACGGTGTGGCAAAAGGCCGATTTCGCTGCGCTATGGCAGGCCATTGCCGAACGTGAGATTTACGTACTGAGCGATGAAGTGTACGAGCACATCTGCTTTGCAGAGGAAGGGCACGCCAGCGTGCTGGCCCATCCGCAGCTTCGCGAGCGCGCTATCGCCGTCTCGTCATTCGGTAAGACTTACCACATGACCGGCTGGAAAGTGGGCTACTGCGTGGCACCGGCCGCCATTAGCGCGGAGCTGCGCAAAGTGCACCAGTACCTGACCTTTGCCGTGAATACGCCCGCCCAGCTGGCGCTGGCGGATATGCTGCGCGCCGAGCCGGAGCACTATCGCGATCTGCCGGACTTCTATCGAAAACGCCGGGATCTGTTTGTGAACGCGCTGAGCAAAAGCCGTCTGGAGATTTTACCCTGTGAAGGGACTTACTTCCTGCTCGCGGACTACAGCGCGATTTCCGATCTTGACGACGTTAGCTTTTGCCAGTGGTTAACAAAAGAGGTGGGCGTGGCCGCTATTCCGCTGTCGGTGTTCTGCGCCGATCCCTTCCCGCATAGGCTGATTCGCCTTTGCTTTGCGAAACAGGAATCGACGCTGCTGGCGGCGGCAGAGCGCCTTAACGCGCTCTGATTATTTTACCGTCCAGGCTTCTGAGTAACGACGGTCTGCGAAGAGTTCCAGCAGGCCGTTGATTTGCTTGAGGCGCAACACTTCATCGTTATCCATCCCCAGCTCCTTGCCAATCCTCTCGTCGTTCCAGCCAAGCTGAACCAGTTCACGAACAATCTCTGACATGGCGTTGATCTGGTGCCGCCCGCGCGCGCGGTTATGGCGAATGGTCGCCGCCATGCGGTTATGTTTGTCCTGCCGATCTTCGCGCAGGCAGGTGACGGGCAAGTACCCTTTGAGCTGGCGCTTTAACGACGCCCGGTTGGTGCCAATCTCATGGCGATGAAAACCATCGACAATTTCGTAGTGCTGAGATGCATTTTGCGTCACAACGATAGGTTGCGTGAATCCATCAAGTTCCAGTGATTTGCTTAGTAGCCGTTTTTCCGGTGGCGCAACGTTATTAGGGTTGTAGTCGTTGGCGGTGATATTGTCCTGTTTCACCCAGAGCACGCAGTCTATAGGTTGCTCGCTAAACGGGCTGTTTTTGTGTATCGCTGCTCGCAGGGCATTAATGGCGTTTATTCGGTCCTCTTCGGGAAGTGACTGCAGGTAGGTATCTATTTCGTTGATTATTCGCTGTCGCATAAAATGCCCCACTCCTTACGTTTTGCCTTCACTCTGTCGCTGTAGCGCTGATAGTGTTTAGGTTTATTTGGGCTGAACGAGAGCGCCCGGCACCAGTAGTCGTTATTGAGTAAAACCTTACAAATACGTCGCCACGAGGGAATATCTTTTGCGCCGATGTCATCTTCCTGCGTGTCGGGAATATCGTCCATACCTCTCTTTTGATACCAGTGAAGATACACCGCGATTTTATTGCGGTAATGCTCAGCGGTATTTTGCGGCATGCTGTCGAGCAGCAGCATGGCGTATTCGCGCCAGCATAGATGTTCGGGTTTGAGTATTTTGCGGTGACCATAAAAATGGTTGTCGTGACCAGCGTAAATTCCCCCGCTGCGCACGCCGCTGACGCGTTCGCACATGGCGGCCCAGCGATCGGGTTCGACCACATGGTAGAGCCAGAGTCCCTGACGCTGCTCGGGACCAAAAGGTTCGCAGATACGCATGTAGCGCGGGGGCACGCCGGCCTGGTACATCAGGTCGTAAAGTGGGTTGTAGCAGCAGCCGGTTTTTGCAAACCAGGTCCAGATATCGGCCGTTTTCCAGTCATAAAGCGGGTAGATATACCAGGCGTGCCCACCCGGTGCGACCGTCGTCCAGGGTTTGTCATCAGAGAACCGTTGTTTACGCGCTGAAGCGATGGCCAGAAAGCGGTTATAGGATTCATCGGCGCGGATCCCAACCATGACTGCTGCAGGGCGTTTTTGTGCGTACCATTCCGCAAAATCGCGGACGAAGGCTTCGAACGTCATACCCTGCTGATAAAAATCGAAATAGTGTGGATCGGTAATGGCATCTTCTGGCGGTTGACGAACCCAGTGAGTGTCGGGCGCCCAGCATTGCCATTCAGGTTGAAACTGAGACAGGGAGTTCTGGGTGGTTATCGGTAGCGCGACCCACCAGAACTGATTAATGACGTCCTGATAAAGCGCTCGCACTGTTTCAATATGCTTAATGGTTAATGAGAACTGCGCTTCCCAGTCCAAAAATAAGATATCTATTTTTCGTTTTAGACGCCGTGCCTGCCGGGCGACAAGGTGTAGCATCACGGTAGAATCTTTTCCGCCAGAAAAGGAGACGCACACCTTTGGAAAATTGTTAAGCGTCCAGTCTATGCGTTCTACAGCGGCTTCAAGAACATTTTCCCGTAGTGGGATTTTATAGATCGACATGGTTCATCGCATCCTGCGTGGTAAATGCCTAAATGAAATTCAAGCTTATTATGAAAGTAATTTCCCTTACTTTCACGAAATCATTTTTTCAATGTGTGATTTTTTTATTTCCCATCCTGGAAATGATTCTTAATCAGAGGGCGCAGCAATACAGAGCTTATGCATTTTTTCAATGAATGTTGAAAAAACGCTGCTGTTCAGTGATGAACGACTGTAGAGCATATAAATATGTATTTCGGGCAGTGTAAACGGGGTCTCAACCCTTTTTAGTTTCAACGCCTCTTTATATGTTTCATAGATGGATACGGGAATGAAGCCTAAGAGCTCGGATGAGCTAACCATGGAGATAAGCGAACTGACGGAGTCCGTGCGAAAAGCAATGTTTCGTTCCGGGAAAACCCCATTGGCGCGATTCTGAAACTCTTTAACGCCCGGGTGAGCACTCCGATAAAAGGTGTACTTCTCGCGGTATAACGCCTCGGTACTGGCCTGCTCGCCGATCCTCGGATGGTCTTCTCGGCAGATCAGCACGATAGGCACCGTCGTAAAGAGGGTACACACAACAGAGTGGTTTTTCACCGGTGCAATCGTAAAGATCAGGTCCGCTTTACGGTACGCAAGCAGGTCCTCCGCTGATTCCGGAGAGATAAGCATATCACGTTGTTCTACCTCGTAATCTTCCTCAGACATTAACAGCTTCATAGGTTCGAGCATATAACCGGGCGACACCATTTGAGAGCAGTAAATGACGAAGTTTTTCTTGACCCCAGAGTGATGCATCAGGTTGATCGTTTGCTCAATCTGGTTGAGATTCTGTTCAAGATGGTGGTGCAGGTTGATGCCTACCGTGGTCGGTGTAATCCCCTTACCGGAACGGATAAAAAGGGGGTCATTGAGCTGGTTGCGCAGGCGTTGCAGCGACTGGCTTACGGCAGAAGGCGTGATATAGAGCGTCTCGGCGGCCTTACTGATACTGAGATGTTGGTAAATACATTCGAAAATGACTAACAGATTGAGATCGAATTTTTTAAGCTCATAGAGATTTGCCATTTTTAGTCCTGCGGATGCCGGGTTTGCTGAAGTTATCACATTACTGATAACTATAGATTGAAGTTAACCATTTACAATCTTTGTGGTTCACTGACTTAATTTTATTTTAAAATCATCTTAATATATCACGGCGTCAGATTAATGAAATAGAACTTCAAGAGCGATTAAGATAATTTTATCTTTAAAGTCTGATTGGCTTTTTTGAAGGACAAGCGACATTTATATATGGCGGGAAATTCATAATAAAATTAAATCTATAACCTTCCGAAATTATTTTCGATTTTGCCTATCACAGTCATAGGCAGGAATGCCACTCTTATGGATTGCTCAACGCCGGGACGGATGGTGTAATCAAAGCGCTGTTACCGCCTTGATACTCTAGGTTGTAGAGCGCAACGCAACGCCAGTTTCGGCTGGCACTGAATGTACCTGCGGGGAATTCAGGTATCAGGGCCGCCCGTTGAGGCGGCCTTTTTACTTTCAGGCTTTCCTGTAAAAGGTTCACCTTGTTGTCTTGTCGAGGTTGTAAGGTTTGGCTGATTGATTTGATAAAGCATACGCATTAGCCCCGATGAATAAAGTTGGTTACCTTACATCTCAACGAAAACACGGAGGAAGTACAGATGTCTTTGATTAATACCAAAATTAAACCTTTCAAAAACCAGGCGTTCAAAAACGGTGAGTTCATCGAAGTTACCGAGAAAGATACCGAAGGCCGCTGGAGCGTCTTCTTCTTCTATCCGGCTGACTTTACCTTCGTTTGCCCGACTGAACTGGGTGACGTAGCAGACCATTACGACGAACTGCAGAAGCTGGGCGTAGACGTTTACTCAGTGTCTACCGATACCCACTTCACCCACAAAGCATGGCACAGCAGCTCTGAAACCATCGCGAAAATCAAATACGCGATGATCGGCGACCCGACTGGCGCCCTGACCCGTAACTTCGACAACATGCGTGAAGATGAAGGCCTGGCTGACCGCGCCACCTTCGTTGTTGACCCGCAGGGCATTATCCAGGCTATCGAAGTTACCGCTGAAGGTATCGGCCGTGATGCTTCTGACCTGCTGCGTAAAGTGAAAGCTGCTCAGTACGTGGCTTCTCACCCAGGCGAAGTGTGCCCGGCGAAATGGAAAGAAGGCGAAGCGACGCTGGCTCCATCCCTGGACCTGGTCGGCAAAATCTAAGTCTGTAAAGCCTGGCGGCGCTGCGCTTGCACAGGCCTACAGTATCTTAGGCCGGGTAAACGAAGTGCCACCCGGCAATCAATGGGCGCCCCCGCGCCCATTTCATTCCAGCACCATGATGCAAGTTGCATTCAGGCCGCCCGTATAAGGCAGCTTGCATGATGACGTCTTAAGAGAGGGAAGAACAATGCTCGACACAAACATGAAAACCCAGCTCAAGGCCTACCTTGAGAAACTGACCAAACCCGTTGAGCTGATTGCCACGCTGGATGACAGCGCCAAATCGGCAGAGATCAAGGAACTGCTGGCGGAGATCGCCGAACTGTCGCCGAAAGTAACTTTCAAAGAAGACAACGCGCTGGCCGTTCGTAAGCCCTCTTTCCTGATTACCAACCCAGGCTCTGACCAGGGACCGCGCTTTGCCGGATCTCCGCTGGGTCACGAATTTACCTCACTGGTGCTGGCGCTGCTGTGGACCGGTGGTCATCCGTCAAAAGAAGCGCAGGCGCTGCTGGAGCAGATCCGCGATATCGACGGTGATTTCGAGTTTGAAACCTATTACTCGCTCTCCTGCCACAACTGCCCGGACGTGGTGCAGGCGCTGAACCTGATGTCAGTTCTGAACCCGCGCATTAAGCACACGGCGATTGACGGCGGTACCTTCCAGAATGAAATCACCGATCGCAACGTGATGGGCGTTCCGGCGGTCTACATGAACGGTCAGGAGTTTGGCCAGGGCCGTATGACCCTGACGGAAATCGTGGCCAAAGTGGACACCGGCGCAGAAAAACGTGCGGCAGAAGAGCTGAACAAACGCGATGCCTACGACGTGCTGATCGTCGGTTCCGGCCCGGCGGGCGCAGCGGCGGCGGTTTATTCCGCACGTAAAGGGATCCGCACCGGCCTGATGGGCGAACGCTTCGGTGGCCAGGTGCTGGATACCGTTGACATCGAAAACTACATTTCCGTGCCAAAAACGGAAGGTCAGAAACTGGCAGGCGCACTGAAAGCGCACGTCAGCGACTACGACGTGGACGTGATCGACAGCCAGAGCGCCAGCAAGCTGGTTCCGGCAGCGGTCGAGGGTGGTTTACACCAGATTGAAACCGCGTCCGGTGCGGTGCTGAAAGCGCGCAGCATCATCATTGCGACCGGCGCGAAATGGCGCAACATGAACGTGCCGGGTGAAGATCAGTATCGTACTAAAGGCGTAACCTACTGCCCGCACTGCGACGGCCCGCTGTTCAAAGGCAAGCGCGTGGCGGTGATCGGCGGCGGTAACTCCGGCGTGGAAGCGGCTATCGACCTGGCGGGTATCGTTGAACACGTGACCCTGCTGGAATTTGCCCCGGAGATGAAGGCCGATCAGGTGCTGCAGGACAAAGTGCGCAGCCTTAAAAACGTCGATATCGTGCTGAACGCGCAGACCACGGAAGTGAAGGGCGACGGCAGTAAAGTGACGGGGCTGGAATACCGCGACCGCGTGAGTGGCGATGTTCACAGCGTGGCGCTGTCAGGCATCTTCGTGCAGATTGGCCTGTTGCCAAACACCACCTGGCTGGAAGGCGCGATTGAGCGCAATCGCATGGGCGAGATCATCATCGATGCGAAATGCGAAACCAGCGTGAAGGGCGTGTTTGCGGCGGGTGACTGTACCACCGTGCCGTATAAGCAGATTATCATCGCTACCGGCGAAGGTGCGAAGGCGTCTCTGAGTTCGTTTGACTATCTGATTCGCACCAAAACCGCATAATAAAAGAAAGTAAGACAACACCTGCAATAGCAAGAGGCCACCGAAAGGTGGCCTCTGTTTTTTTTACCGAACCACCATCACCGGAATGTGGGTGTGGCGGATCACGCTGGAGGCATTCGACCCCAGTAGGTGAGTGGTGATCGACGGATTACGCGAGCCAATCACCACCACGTCGGCTTTCAACTCACCGGCCAGTTCGTTTACGGCATCACGCACGCTGCCAAAACGGACGTGGGTTTTGATGCGCGATGGGTCAATGCTGAAGTGCTCAACCATGGTTTGCAGTCGGGTTTCGGCTTCGTGCTGAAGGTGCTCTTCGAAGCGACGCACGTCGGCGGCAAAACGATGCAGGCTCAGGCTGGCCGAACCCGGTAATACATGAAGAAGATGAATAATGCCGTCCTGCTGCGCAAGGAACTCCGCGTGGCGAACGGCCTTGTCGCTCAGCTCCATCTCAAAAACATCAACCGGCATAATGATTGTCTGATACATACCCGTTTCTCCTTGTTTATAAACGCTGAATTCATTCAAACATAAAATATTATCGCTTTCTGTAATCTGAACAGCACTTTTCTATTCCGCCAGGATAAATCTCAAAACGGCCTGATTTCAGGGCTGACCTTCAGAGGACGCTACCCTTTTAGAAGCTTACTCACATCCTTTCGGAGGTCGCATGAAAGCACTCACGTACCACGGTCCACACCATGTTCGCGTGGATAATGTTCCCGATCCCATCATTGAACAACCTGACGATATCATCCTGCGCGTCACGGCGACGGCGATCTGTGGATCCGATCTGCATCTCTACCGCGGTAAGATCCCGAAGGTCGAGCATGGCGACATTTTTGGTCATGAGTTTATGGGTGAAGTGGTTGAAACCGGCAGGGATGTGAAGAACGTGCAGAAGGGTGAGCGGGTCGTGATCCCCTTCGTGATTGCCTGTGGCGACTGCTTTTTTTGCCGTCTGCAACAGTATGCGGCCTGCGAGAAAACCAACGCCGGGCAGGGCGCGGCGCTGAACAAAAAGCAAATACCTGCCCCTGCCGCACTGTTTGGTTACAGCCACCTTTACGGCGGCGTGCCGGGAGGGCAGGCGGAATACGTTCGCGTGCCGAAAGGCAATGTCGGACCGTTCAAGGTGCCGCAACTGTTGTCAGATGACAAAGCGCTGTTCCTCTCGGATATTTTGCCCACAGCCTGGCAGGCAGCAAAAAACGCGCAGATTACAAAAGGCTCGAGCGTGGCAGTTTTCGGCGCGGGGCCAGTCGGTTTACTGACCATCGCCTGCGCGCGACTGTTAGGGGCTGAACAGATCTTTGTCATTGACCATCATCCGTACCGGCTACAGTTTGCTCAGGAACGTTACGGTGCCATTCCCATAAACTTTGATGATGATAACGACGCGGCGGAAAAAATCATTGAGCAGACGGCGGGGCAGCGCGGCGTGGATGCGGTGATTGACGCGGTCGGGTTTGAAGCCAAGGGCAGCACCACGGAAACCCTCCTCAGTAATCTCAAGATTGAAGGAAGCAGCGGCAAAGCGCTACGCCAGTGTATCGCGGCCGTGCGACGCGGTGGGGTGGTGAGCGTGCCGGGCGTCTATGCCGGGTTTATTCATGGGTTCTTATTTGGTGACGCATTTGATAAAGGGATCAGCTTTAAGATGGGGCAGACGCACGTTCATGCCTGGCTGGGCGAATTGCTGCCGCTGATTGAAAAAGGGCTGCTGACGCCGGAGGAGATCGTCACGCATTATTTGCCTCTGGCCGACGCTGAACGTGCGTACAAGATTTTTGAGAAACGGGAAGAGGCATGTCGCAAAGTCATTCTGGTTCCCGGCGCGGAAAGCCCCGAGGCGGCGGAGCAGCAGGTTAAGGGGCTGGTTAACGCTTTCCCCGGCGGGGTAGTGTGAGCGTAGTCGTTTACCAGTGGCGCTCAAGATACAGCACGGCCATGACGATAATCGCCAAAAAAATGAGAAAAATAAGTGTGATAGCCAGTATCTCACTCATAACCGTCCCCGCGGCAACAAAACAGATTAAGCGTGGATTAAGGTGATTTTGAGCGATATAGGACAATCGGGTGAAATGACGAAAAGAGGATGCACGTGCATCCTCTTTGCAGGGCGGAAAGCGCGGGATTAACGGAGGTAATCGCCTGCGGCTTCTGGCTGGTAGAGCAGCTCAAGCACTTCGAGATGCGTCGACGCACCGCCCGGAAGTTCCCAGTGAATGGTATCACCTGTGCGCAATCCAAGCAGGGCCGCACCCACAGGTGCCAGTACGGAAAGCTGTGTGCTGCTGTCGGTCATTTGCGTCGGATAGACCAGCGTGCGGGTCAACTCTTCGCCCGTCGTCAGGTTACGAAATTTCACCTGGCTGTTCATGGTAACTACATCCTGAGGCATGGTCTCAGGCGTACACATCTGCGCCCGGTCAAGCTCCTCGTTCAGCGCATCGGCTACCGGGAGAGAAGCGAATTCGGGTTTCTCCAGAAGACGGTCAATACGTTCTGCGTCGAGCTCATTAATGATAATTGTGGGTCTGGACATTTTTTACTCCATGTCGTTAATACTGCGTGTAACGCAGAAACCAATCCAAAAGAAAACCCTCGCCGTCTGGCAGCGAGGGTTTAACTCTCCCGATGATACTGGCTGAGCGTGCAAGTTTGAAGTGATGAAGGTCACATTCATGGTCCATATGAATTTTCGCTGAAATTTATTCAGTCTTCATTCCGGGCGGAATACGTTACGCTGAGTCTCCTGAACCTGGGCGTTGCGCCCCATAAATGAGAGAGAACAATGTACTTCTACCAACCGTCTCAGGGTCACGGCCTGCCGCACGATCCGCTGAACGCCATTATTGGCCCGCGCCCGATTGGCTGGATCTCGTCCTGCGACACGAACGGCCTTCTTAACCTCGCGCCGTACAGCTTCTTTAACTGTTTCAACTATCGGCCACCGATCATTGGTTTTTCCAGCAACGGCTGGAAAGACAGCGTGCGCAATATTCATGAAACGGGCGAGTTTGTCTGGAACCTGGCCACGCGCGATCTGGCTGCTGCGATGAACAAAACCTCGGCCATGCTCCCCCATGATGAAGATGAGTTTTCCTTTGCCGGACTCACGCCCGTCGCCAGCCAGCTGGTGAAAGCGCCGCGCGTGGCAGAAAGCCCGGTAAATTTTGAGTGCCGCCTGTCGCAGTGCATCCAGCTGACCGGCGCAGACGGTACGCCGGTGGACACCTGGCTGGTATTGGGAGAAGTGGTCGGTATTCATATTGCTGATACGCTGCTGGAAGAGGGGATTTATCAGACCGCAAAAGCGCAGCCCATCCTGCGTGCGGGTGGGCCGACGGCGTATTACGGCATCAGCGATGAACACCGGTTCGATATGGTGCGTCCGGGCGCGGGTCAGTAACCTGCTTTATCAATCACGAACTGTTTGCCGCAGTTGCCTGGATGCGGTTGCGGCGCAAAAGAGGCCGACGAGAGAGGGGCATTAATGGTGTCGGCTTTCAGAGAGATCTGCATCTCGGTCAGATAAGCCGGATTGCCGTTACAGGTAAGCTTAATGGCTTTGACGTTCTGTTTGCCCCAGCTTTTCGCGACGGCATTATCAAAGTCACGGCGGCTGACGGTCTTGCCGTAGTTATCCGCCAGAAATTTACCGACTGCGCTGGTTTTAACATCCTGATTTAAACGCACCATGGTGCCGAAGTAAGCGTCGGGATCAAAACCAAAGCAGACGCCATGTTTGGCATATTCGTAACGTTCCAGGCAGGAGTTCCCGCCCGCGCCGGGCATCACGCTGTTAAGCTTTGCGGCGCCTGAAAGTGACAGCCCGGTTTCTGCGGCAGAACATTTACGGCTTGCTTTTGCTTCAGGCATGTTCGGGACGGGGCGGGTGGCACAGCCAAAGCGCATCCAGCGGCGTTCATCTACCCCGCGTGACGCGATGGATTTTGGCAGACCAGGCCATAAGCCGTGCACGGTCAGGAAATCAGTTTTGCTGGCGCTCTCTTTTTGCAGGCGACATTCATCGGGTTCATTGCGATTGCGTTCGACCATGCTCTGACAGAATCCGGTTTGCCAGGAAAGCGCCAGAACGTAGCGATCGAAATCGCCATATTGCGTTGCCTTGAGGGGTTCTGCTTGTGCGGAGAGGACACAAAGGGCAAGCGCCATAGCGCCAGATGGGATAGCGATATCCTTACTGAACATTTGATTTCCTGATCGATTGAGTGCAATTAATTTCTGGAAATTATTAAAGCACAAAAAGCGCCCGCAGGCGCTTTTTGGTTATCAGGAATTTCGCTTAGGCGGCGCCGGGAACCAACACTTCAGTGGCGATGATCACGATGATCAGGCCAACCAGTACGGGTACTGACGTCCGTTTCACTACCTCAAACGGCGAGATTTTTGCCATACCGGCGACGGCAACCACCACACCCGATACCGGAGAGATGGTACGGCCCAGGTTTGAGGCCTGAAGCATCGGGATAGAAAGGTAAGCCGGGTTAATGCCAGAGGAGTGAGCCAGTTTCGGGATCATCTCAACGAAGGCATAAAACGGTGCGTTACCGGAACCCGTGGTCATTGCCGCCAGCATGGTGAGGATCACCAGGACCAGCATCAGGATAATGCTGGCAGAGCCGAACGAGGTGGCGATGGAGATCAGGCTCTGAATAAAGCCGATGGTGCTGAGACCCTGGGCAAACACGCCCGCGGCAACCAGCAGCATCACGACGCCAGCAAACGCATCCGCCATCCCGCGATAGGCCACTTCCAGTCCTGAGAACACCTTCTGCGTGTTGAAGCCGCGCACAAATTCCAGCAAGGCAGCCAGCAGCATACAGATTACCAGAATGGTGATGATGTGCAGCTGTGGACCCCATTTGCCGTCAAAAATCAGTACCCCGATAATCGGGGTGAACGGCAGAATGGCGTAAAACGCGGGCGCAGTGGTGGTGATTTCACTCACGTCCAGCATTTCATGGCTGATGTTCTCTTTCTTATCGAGATAGCGCTGCCAGAAGAAGTGGGCGATGCCCATACCCACGATGGCAACAATGGAGATGGGCAGCGTAGTCTTAAAGGCGAAATCGATGAGTGACATCTCCGCCGCCTTTGCCGCCAGCACAACGTCGCCGGAGGTTGGGGAGAGAATAATGGCTGCCGGAGAGGCACAAATTGCCGCGGCCGCGCCACGGCTGATACCGACGTTGACCATAACCGGGAACAGGGTTGCCATTAACAGTACGCCAAGGCCGGTTGCAGACGAAACCGCAAGGGACATCAGGCAGGCGAGGAAATAGGCCGCGACCATGAGCAAATAGGGGGAGTTGATGTACTGCAGTGGTTTCGACGCCAGTTTGACCACCATATCGTTTGCGCCGATATGGGTCATATAGGCGGCAAAACCGCACAGCATCATAATCATCATGCCCAGGTCGCCACCGCGGCTCATGAGCAGAATTTTTATATATTCAACAATGTCGGTGGCCGTGTAGCCGGTGCTGGCTGCGCTGGCAGGTAACACCTGATGTCCCATTAGCGCGCTAACAATCAGCAGGGTTAAGCCGCCGACAAATAACACGCCTGTGGCTGAGTACCCTTTAATGATGTAGCGAGCTACACCGACAATGACGACGACTCCGATAAGGAGTTCGATAAACGTAAGCATGATTTCCCCTGTCTCCTTGCTACCCGAGAGCACAAATAATCAATAAAAAAGAAGGATGAGAATGTGCCGAATTATTGCTCAGTCCTTGCTGATTAAAATCAATAAAAAGACTACTAAAGAAGGCATTGACGCTATTTTTGCCATCACTCCGGCATTTATGTCATATGGGTATTGACCGCCGGATACACCATTATATGTCATTTAGCGCACGGCAGGTCGGGAACGTGCGGGGCGCTGAAGCCTGTCTCTTCTGTGCACCTGGCAGCCTTTTCCCATAAGCCATATGATGCGTTTGGTTCAAAATCCTTTATTCTTCTCCGGGTATATTATTATTTTGGCGCAACGTATAAATATCTTTCACATACAATGTAAATTTAAAAAGACTTTGTGGGTTGTATTGAAAGTTATATTTTATTGTGCGAATTAATTGTCTTTAATATAGCGTCATTGGCCTTCAGGTTTTGTGGCTGAATATAGTAGTTATGAGGTAGAAGTGCTACGAATATGGACAAAGGTGAGAACGGCTGGCGGGCTTACTGACGAGTGCTGAGGGCGGCGGCAGAGCCCGGCAGGGCTGGAGAGCATCTTCTCATCCTTTTTCTAAGAATATTCTCGGATTTAGGGCCATTAATTAGGAATAACGCTGATGTTGTTAAGGATTCATTCAACTATTCTATGGTAAACTTTGCCTTGAATACTAAGAATGGTAATTGCATTGTGATGGTACGTAATAAATTTTTCCTGATTTTATTGTTTATTTTTGGGCAGTTAACTTTCTCTTCTGTCGCCAGGGCAGAGGATAACGCGGCGGATAAAGGTTGGTTCTCAACGTTTACGGATAACGTCGCGCAAACCTGGAAGGAGCCAGAACATTACGATCTCTATATTCCGGCGATAACGTGGCATGCACGTTTTGCCTATGACAAAGAAAAAACGGACCGCTACAACGAACGTCCCTGGGGGGCGGGTTTTGGTCAGTCCCGTTGGGACGACAAAGGAAACTGGCACGGACTGTACCTGATGGCATTTAAGGACTCCTACAACAAGTGGGAGCCGATTGGCGGTTACGGCTGGGAGAAAACGTGGCGTCCATTAGCGGATGACAACTTCCATCTTGGCCTGGGCTACACGGCAGGCTTTACGGCGCGTGATAACTGGAAATACATTCCGGTCCCGGTCTTGCTGCCGTTGGCATCCATTGGCTATGGTCCCGCGACGTTCCAGATGACCTACATCCCGGGAACCTATAACAACGGAAACGTTTACTTTGCCTGGATGCGTTTTCAGTTTTAACTGACAAAACGTTACAAACTGGCGAAAAAGTGCACTCTCGTTGAATCGTAAAGGATAAAAATCCGTCAGCGAAAATTAACGCGACTTTTGTCACTTTTTAGCAAAGATCCGCTGGACAAAAGGTTCCACAATTGATGTACTGATACCCGACACAGCATTTGTGTCGTTTTTTAATGTAAAGGTAATTTTGATGTCTAAGATTAAAGGTAACGTTAAGTGGTTTAATGAGTCCAAAGGATTCGGTTTCATTACTCCTGAAGATGGCAGCAAAGACGTGTTCGTACACTTCTCTGCAATCCAGTCTAATGGTTTCAAAACCCTGGCTGAAGGTCAGCGTGTTGAGTTTGAAATCACTAACGGTGCCAAAGGCCCTTCTGCTGCTAACGTAATCGCTCTGTAATTCAGACGCGTCAGCAAGAATTTCAAAACCCGCTCTTTGAGCGGGTTTTTTTCGTTCTGAATCAACCAATCAGATACATTTTCAGGAAGCTGGCGACGATTGCCACGCTCAGCAAAACCATTCCTGCGCTCATCAACTGTTCTTTCATACTGTCACCCTCGCTCCGTATTACGTCCAGAGTGGCAGAGAAAAATTAAGCCAACATTAACGTCGGGCGATTAATGCGCGCTGGCGGAAGAAAAGAGCCAAAATGCGATCCCGGTCATCGCAAATGAACCGAGCATATTGATGGCGATGTTTGTTAATGCCCAGCCAATGCGACCTTCCTGAAACAGGAACACCACTTCAGCAGAGAAGGTGGAGAACGTCGTTAAACCGCCGCAGAAGCCGGTGGTAATCAATACCTTCCACACCGGGTCGATATGCGTCATGCGGTTAAACCAGGCTAGCCCCATACCGATAATAAAGGCACCAATCAGGTTTGCTGCCAGCGTTCCCATGGGAATGGCCTGATGAAGAGGGTTAAACCGCATACTCAAAAACCACCGCGCAACGCTACCCGTGCCTCCGCCAATAAAAACGGCTATAAGTAGTTGTAACACTGTCAATACCTGCTATTGGATGTGTAAGTACGTCGAGTGTAACGCTGTTTTTGACCGGGGGACAAATATGTATGTTGCAGTAGGGCAGTTTGCGGTAACGCCGGACTGGAATGAGAATGCGGGAACGTGCGTCTCCCTGATGGCCCAGGCGCGACAGAAGGGGGCATCCTTGCTGGTGCTTCCCGAAGCGCTGCTGGCACGGGATGATAACGATCCTGATATGTCGGTTAAGTCGGCGCAGTCGCTGGACGGGGCGTTTTTACAGCAGCTGCTGGCAGAGAGCGCTGGCAATCTCATGACGACCATTTTTACGGTGCATGTCCCTTCTGCGCCGGGCCGGGCAGTGAATACGCTTGTGGCTATCCGGGGCGGCGAGATTATTGCACGCTACGCTAAGCTTCATCTCTATGATGCGTTCAACATTCAGGAGTCGCGACTTGTCGATCCTGGCGACAGCGTTTCACCCCTGCTGGATGTCGATGGATTTAACGTGGGATTAATGACCTGCTACGATCTGCGTTTTCCAGAAATGGCACTGAATCTGGCTTTACAGGGTGCCGACGTCCTGGTATTGCCAGCGGCCTGGGTTAAAGGGCCCTTAAAAGAGCACCACTGGGCGACGCTGTTGGCCGCAAGGGCGCTTGATACCACCTGCTACGTGGTCGCTTCAGGAGAGTGTGGGAATAAGAATATTGGACAGAGCAGGGTTATCGATCCGTTGGGCGTGACCACCGCCTCAGCAGCCGAAGCGCCAGCGCTTTTAATGACGGAGATACTATCAGAGCGAATTGCGCTTGCACGTCGGCAGTTACCCGTTCTTCGCAATCGACGATTTGCGCCACCGCAATTATTGTGATGTTTTTTTCAACAATGCTTGATTCACCTTGTTACAGATTGCTATTGTGTGCGCGCGTCAAATGTCCGTTAATACGATCGGGTTTTTGGCGCTTAATGCAGCCTGTTTTATGTAAAGAAGGTATCTATGGGTGAGATTAGTATTACCAAACTGCTGGTGGTTGCCGCACTGGTTGTCCTGCTGTTTGGTACCAAGAAGTTACGCACGTTGGGTGGAGACCTGGGTGCTGCCATTAAAGGCTTTAAGAAAGCGATGAATGACGATGACGCGGCCGCGAAGAAAAGCGCCGAAGATAGTGTTCCTGCAGAGAAACTTTCGCACAAAGAGTAATGGCAATCCTGCAAGGCTTGCATAAAAAAACCGGCTCATGAGGCCGGTTTTTTTGTGTTTCTGTAAAAAGATATTACAGGTTTATTTTACTTCTTCGCCTTTCGCCTGCATATCGGCGTGGTAGGAAGAGCGAACAAACGGGCCACACGCTGCATGGGTAAAGCCCATCGCCATGGCTTCGGCTTTCATCTCGTCGAACTCATCAGGGCTAACATAGCGCTGTACCGGCAGATGGTGACGGCTTGGCTGCAGATACTGCCCCAGCGTCAGCATAGTGACACCGTGGCGGCGCAGATCGCGCATCACTTCGATGATTTCTGCATTGGTTTCACCGAGACCCACCATCAGACCGGACTTGGTCGGAATATGCGGATGCGCTTCTTTAAAACGCTCCAGCAACTTCAGAGACCAGTTGTAGTCTGCGCCTGGACGCACCTGACGGTAAATACGCGGCACGTTTTCCAGGTTGTGGTTGAATACGTCTGGTGGGGTGGCGGTCAGGATATCCAGCGCGCGGTCCATACGTCCACGGAAATCGGGAACCAGCGTCTCAATCTTGATGCTTGGACTTTTCTCACGGATGGCAGTAATGCAGTCTGCAAAGTGCTGTGCACCACCATCACGCAGGTCATCACGGTCAACCGAGGTGATAACGACATAACGCAACGCCATGTCGGCGATGGTTTGCGCCAGTTTCTGCGGCTCGTTCACATCTGGCGCAACTGGGCGGCCATGAGCAACGTCGCAGAACGGGCAGCGGCGGGTACAGATAGCACCCAAAATCATAAATGTCGCGGTACCGTGATTAAAACATTCAGCAAGGTTAGGGCAGGAGGCTTCTTCACACACGGAGTGAAGGCCATTTTTGCGCATCGCCGCTTTGATCCCCTGGATACGCGAAGAGTCCGCCGGCAGTTTGATTTTCATCCACTCCGGTTTTCTTAACAGCGCTTCGCGCTCTGTAGCCACGTTTTTAACCGGGATAAGGGCCATTTTATCGGCATCGCGGTATTTAACACCGCGTTCCATCACAATGGGTTTACTCATAGCGTGCGTGTTCCAGTTGCGAATATCGAAGGAAAGCGTTTCAATTCAAGGGAATGTTGTATTTATCAACTATTTTTGAACGAACGACAGGCAGTATATCATTGAAACGGTCGGTAAAGCAGCCTGCCAGGTCGCCAATTTGTAAAATAGTTGTTGTTTTGTGCGTTTTGCCCCGCATACAGCAGGGACTTGTGCTGCCAGGCGGGTTCAGAAGGCCTGGCGGATAACGTTGATGACGTTTTCCAGTACCGGATCGCGCAGGCTTAGCTTGTTGTAATGCAGCGAAATTTCAAGCGTTTCGTCATTTAACTGATCGAGAGGAATGCTCTCCAGCGGCCAGCATTTGCGCAGCAGATTAAAGAGGCGCAGAGGCATTACGCACAGCATGTCGCTACTGCCAATCAGGGATGCAACGGTAAACATATTGTAACTGCTGAAGCTCACCTGGCGCTCCGGGAAGAGTTCATCAATGCGCTGCCGCAGCGGGTTGGATCCCTGGCCTTCTGCCATAAAAGAGGAATGCTCGTAGGCACGCAGGTTTTCTAGCGTCAAAGGCGCATTGAACGCGGGATGATGCTGACGGCATACCAGGATCAGGCTGTCGGCGTACAGGACATGCTGGCCTAAAGCCCTTGCACTGAAATTATTGCTGTCAATGATCAGGTCGGTCTGGAACTGCGCCAGCTGGGTTTCAGGATCATTCACGGTGACGTTGCGGATCAACAGCTGCGGCGCATGTTGCTTTATTGTCTTGTAGATAGCAGGCATCACCAGCACGCCCAATGATGGAGAGGTGCCAATAGTGATGGTTCTGTGTTTATCGTAGCTGCCCGTGAGGTCCAGCGCGCCGAGAATCGATTCCAGTCCCTGGCTAATGTATTCATGCAGATGTGTGGCATAAGCCGTAGGGGTTACGCCCTGGCCCTTACGTATAAATAACGGATCCGGGAAAATAGCGCGCAGCTTTTGAATTGACTGGCTAATTGCTGAGGGGGTCAGATTAAGAATTTTCGCAGCGTTAACGATACCCTTATGGACATAAACTGCCTCAAAAATAGTCAACAAGTTGAGATCAATATTACGTAAAGTCCGAAAAATTTGTGGCTTATCTTCACCGCCGGGTTCATTCAGGCGTTTGGCTGGTAAATTAGTAGACTCCACGCTTTCACTCCGTATCCATTCACAATATGAATGATAGTTGAATTTATTTATTATGCTTGCAGAGATTCGTAAAGTGTTTCACATGTTTAACGAAAACAGACAGTTGGGTGATTGTCACGCAAGTAATATGGGATCCGCAGGCGGCACTATCAAATTGATGAATAATATGTATCGCTAATATGCGGGCGCTTCGAAAATATAGAATCTGCTGATTGTTGTAAAGCGTAAATGCGGGAAATAGCCGTGGCCCGTCAAATAATCGAGCCACTAGCAAGCATATATTAAGCAGGGATATATTCGTGAGGAGGATTGTTAAGCAGTGCTAAAAAGTTCTTCAAAAGTACAGGACGAATAATATCCGGGGTGGCGGTGGCTACCCACTGGCACATTTGCGTCATCTCCATACCCGCATAGCCGCACGGATTGATGCGCAGGAAGGGGGCGAGATCCATATTGATATTGAGCGCCAGCCCATGGAAGGAACAGCCTTTACGAATGCGCAGACCCAGCGAACAGATCTTCATCTCTCCCACATATACGCCCGGCGCATCCGCACGCGGATGGGCATCAATGCCGTATTCTGCGAGGGTGTTTACGACGGTTTGCTCCAGCAGGGTGACAAGTTCACGGACACCCAACTTTCTGCGCTTCAGGTTGAGCAACACGTACATCACCAGCTGACCCGGACCATGATAGGTGACCTGCCCACCGCGATCGCTTTGGATCACCGGGATATCGCCTGTCATCAACAGATGTTCGGCTTTTCCTGCCTGCCCCTGGGTAAACACAGGAAGGTGTTCAACTAACCAGATTTCATCGGGTGTGGTTTCATCGCGTGAATCAGTGAAGTCATGCATAGCCTGGGAGACAGGCTCGTAAGGTTGAAGCCCGAGATGGCGGACAAGAATGTTATCCTGGTACAAAACGACGTCTCCGAAGACGGGGAGAAAAGGGTGCGGAAAGTATATCACAGCAGGGAGAGGGGTTACCCGGCAAACCGGGTAACCGCAGAGGGACTACAGCACCATACGAACGATTTCGATATTGCCGAGTTCTTCGTACAGCGTCTCAACCTGCTCAATGTGTGTCGCAGTGATGGTAATAGAAACCGAGTGGTAGTTGCCCTTGCTGCTTGGTTTTACTGACGGAGAGTAGTCACCCGGCGCATGGCGCTGTACCACTTCAACCACCTGATCAACCAGCTCAGGCTTCGCCAGACCCATTACTTTGTAAGTAAATGAGGTAGGGAATTCAAGCAGTTCGTTAAGTTTGGTTTTCATGTCAGCTCCGGCGTAACGTCAAAAAATAATAACTCCCACGTCGGGTGGGAGTTATCAGGATACTTAGTATATGGGGATCAAAATCACACTTTCAAGTGTTCAGTTTTTAGCCAAACCAGTGGTGGAACATCAATTTAATGTAATCAATGATTTTGCTGAAGAAATTGCCTTCAGGAATTTCATCCAGCACCACGAGCGGACGCTGATCGATGGTTTTGCCGTCAAGCTGGAAGTTGATGGTGCCCACAACCTGGTTCTTCTGCAGCGGGGCGTGCAGTTCGGTGGTGTTGAGCACGTAGCTCGCTTTCAAGTCTTTCATGCGGCCACGAGGAATGGTCAGATACAGATCTTTATCCACACCCAGGGAAGCACGGTCATTATCACCGAACCAGACTGGCTCTGAGGCGAACTCTTTACCCGCTTTCAGCGGATTGACGGTTTCGAAGAAACGGAAGCCCCAGGTCAGCAGTTTTTTGCTTTCGGTTTCACGGCCTTTGAAGGTGCGACCGCCCATCACGGCGGAAATCAGGCGCATCTGGCCTTCAGTCGCAGAGGCCACCAGGTTGTAACCCGCTTTATCGGTATGGCCAGTCTTGATGCCGTCAACGTTCAGGCTGTTATCCCACAGCAGGCCGTTACGGTTGGTCTGACGGATACCGTTGAAGGTGAACTCTTTTTCTTTATAGATGGTGTATTCGTTCGGGACATCACGGATCAGTGCCTGGCCAATCAGGGCCATGTCACGTGCGGAGCTGTACTGACCGTCTGCGTCCAGGCCGTGTACGGTCTGGAAGTGACTGTTTTTCAGACCCAGTGCGGAAACATAGCTGTTCATCAGGCCAACAAACGCGTCCTGGCTACCTGCTGCGAAATCTGCCATGGCGACGCAGGCGTCGTTACCAGACTGCAGGTTGATACCGCGGATCAGCTGGGAGACGGGAACCTGCATGCCAGGTTTCAGGAACATCAACGATGATCCTTTGAACACCGGGTTACCGGTCGCCCAGGCATCGTTACCGATGGTAACCAGGTCGGTTTCTTTGAATTTACCTGCCTTCATGGCCTGGCCGATAACGTAGCTGGTCATCATTTTAGTCAGGCTGGCCGGATCGCGACGGGCATCGGCATTCTGTTCTGCCAGAACTTTGCCAGAGTTGTAATCGATCAGGATGTAGGATTCCGCGTCGATTTGCGGAACGCCAGGGATCATGGTCTTGATGTTCAGGTCATCCGCGTGAGCTGCAGAGAGAGCAGCTGCGCAAAGGGCCGCGGTCAGCGCCATGCGCTGCACAAAACGAGCAGAAAAAGTGGTCTTCATGGTCAGAACTACGACATCCGTGATGGAATTAAAAAAAGTGCCTTACTATAGCAAATGCTATACAGGCAGGCATCCGACTTTCATCATGAGATTGTGAATGTGTTTTACACAAATTGACATTTCGGATACCGCCGATTCATTACTTCGCAACAGTGATAAATGACTGGAGCTGCGCTTCACTTTGCAAACGCTGTTGCAGGGAAGCTGCCTGAGATTTGCTGGCAAACGGTCCCATCTGAATACGCCAGACCGCGCCGTTTTGCTCAACGCGGCCCGGGACATCAAACTGCTGGGTTAAGCGCTGCTGATACTGTTGCGCACGTGCCCGATCGCTGACGGCGCCGACCTGAACCACGTAACTGCCGCTTGCGGCCGCAGGGGCGGGAGTACTTTGCGTGGTCGCTGGTGCGGTCACGGGAGCAGGTTGCGTGACTGGGGCTGCGACAACCGGGGCTGGCGTGGGTTCACTGCCTTCAAGAACGCCAGAGGATAAAGTTGTCGGCGCACCGAGGAAACCGCTGCTTTTCACCGGGGCACCGGTACTGTCATCGCTTTGTAACGTATCGTTACTGATGGCGCGGACTTCGCCCTGCGGTTGAGCTGGCTCTGCAGGGATAGACGCGCCTCCCATTCCGCCACTCAGGTCAGGGCGAGCCGGCAGGGCATAGGTTTGTTTCGCGACAGTCGTACAGGCGGTGCCTGGACCTGAAAGGGTACCATCCTGCGCGACGATAATCGGATCGATACGCACTTTGGTGTTGTTCGAGGTGTTCAGACGGTCAGCCGCTGCGCGGGACAGCGAGATCACGCGGTCATTCCCGTATGGGCCACGATCGTTGATACGCACGACGATCATACGGCCGTTCGCCAGGTTGGTGACGCGAGCATAGCTTGGGATCGGCAGCGTAGGATGCGCCGCCGTGATTTGCATCGGATCGAAGGTTTCGCCTGATGCGGTCAGGTTACTACCCGGCTCGGCATCATAAATGGCGGCAAAGCCAGCCTGGCTGAAACGGGAAGGATCCTGAACAATTTTGAAGCTTTTGCCGTCGCGCTGATAATCCTGATTCGCCGTTGCGTTCAGCGGTTCATAGATCGGATCGGCACCGCTAATTTCAACAATCGGGCCGTTACAGACCGCAGGCTGCGGCGGCGCGACGGTTGCCTGTTGCTGACCATCATCACTTGTGCAGGCTGCAAGTAAACTTGCTGCGATGCAGATCCCCAGCCACTGCTTACGCATTGCGATCCCCTTATTTTTATACGCTTTTGGACAACATTTTTCTGTGGGTATGGATCGACATGACGATACCAAACCCGGCCATCAACACGATCAGTGCCGAGCCCCCGTAACTCACCAGCGGCAGCGGTACGCCTACAACTGGCAGAATACCACTCACCATACCAATATTTACGAAGACATAAACGAATAAAATCAACATCAATCCGCCTGCCATCACGCGACCAAAGGTGGTTTGCGCTCGTGCGGCAATCCACAGACCTCGCATGATCAGCAGCACGTAGAGCGCCAGCAGAATTAAGATGCCAACCAGCCCTAACTCTTCCGCCAGTACGGCAAAGATAAAGTCGGTGTGGCGTTCCGGTAAAAACTCCAGCTGCGACTGTGTACCGTGCAGCCAGCCTTTCCCGCGCAGGCCACCGGAGCCAATCGCAATCTTCGACTGAATAATATGATAGCCCGCACCCAGCGGATCGGTTTCCGGATCGAGGAGCATCATCACGCGCTGGCGCTGGTAATCATGCATCAGGAAGAACCAGAGGATGGGGATAAAGGCGGCAACCAGCACCACCGCGATACCGATCAGACGCCAGCTCAGGCCTGACAGGAACAGGACAAACAGGCCGGACAGTGCGATAAGAATCGAGGTGCCGAGGTCAGGCTGTGCTGCAACCAGCAAGGTCGGCAGGAAAATCAGCACCAGCGCGATCGCGGTATTTTTTAGCGAAGGCGGGCAGACGTCGCGGTTAATAAATCGCGCGACCATCAGCGGTACGGCAATTTTCGCGATTTCCGACGGCTGGAAGCGGACGATCCCCAGATCCAGCCAGCGCTGTGCGCCCTTGGATATCGCACCAAAGGCATCAACCGCAACAAGCAGGATGATACAGAAAATATAGAGGTAGGGCGCCCAGCCTTCGTACACGCGGGGGGGGATCTGCGCCATCACCACCATGATGACCAGGCCCATCGCGATTTGGCCGATTTTGCGCTCCATCATGCCGATGTCCTGACCGCTGGCGCTCCAGATAACCAGGGCGCTGTATACCAGCAAAGCCAGCAGAATCAATAGCATGGCAGGGTCAATGTGGATCTTGTCCCACAGCGATTTTTTATTCGGATTATCCGTCATGATTATTGGTCCTCCGCCGCAGCGGCTGCCGGGTTTTCTGCCGGCAGTTCGGTGTTGTTATCACCCAGCATAATGTGGTCGAGAATTTGACGCATGATGGTACCTACAGCCGGACCTGCACCGCCGTTTTCGAGAATCATCGCCACTGCAACCTGCGGGTTATCATAAGGGGCAAACGCCGTCATGAGCTTGTGGTCACGCAGACGTTCAGCAATTTTGTGCGCGTTATAGGTTTCGTTTGCCTTCAGGCCGAAGACCTGCGCGGTACCCGATTTAGCAGCCACTTTGTAGGGTGCGCCAGCGAAGTATTTATGCGCCGTCCCGTTTGGACGGTTTGCCACGCCGTACATACCGTCTTTGGCGATTTCCCAGAAGCCGGAATGGATGTCGCCCACCGGTGCTTCATGCGGCTGGATCCACGGGACTTTCTTGCCATTCTCAACCGTACTTTGCAGCAGATGCGGAACCTTCACTACGCCGTCGTTAATGAGGATCATCATCGCTTTGTTCATCTGCAGCGGGGTGGCTGTCCAGTAACCCTGGCCGATCCCGACCGGAATGGTATCGCCCTGATACCACGGCTTCTTAAAGCGCTTCAGCTTCCATTCGCGGGTGGGCATATTGCCAGAACGTTCTTCCGCAAGATCGATACCGGTGTAGTGTCCGTAGCCGAATTTACTCATCCACGTCGACAGACGATCAATACCCATGTCATAGGCGACCTGGTAGAAGAAGGTATCCGCAGACTCTTCCAGTGATTTGGTCACGTTCAGATGACCGTGACCCCATTTCTTCCAGTCGCGGTAACGTTTTTCAGAGCCTGGTAGTTGCCACCAGCCGGGGTCAAACAGGCTGGTATTGCGATTGATCACGCCCGCACTCAGTGCAGAAACCGCAACGTAAGGTTTTACCGTTGACGCAGGCGGGTAAACACCCTGTGTCGCACGGTTCACCAGCGGGGTGTTCGGATCGTTAAGCAGACCGGAATAATCTTTGCTGGAGATACCATCCACGAAGAGGTTAGGGTCATAGCTCGGCATGGAGACCATGGCCAGAATTCCACCGGTGCGCGGGTCGGTGACGATAACGGCGGCACGGCTGCCAGCCAGCAGGGTTTCGATATACTGCTGCAGCTTAAGGTCGAGTGTCAGATACACATCATGGCCCGCCTGCGGCGGCACCTCTTTCAGCTGGCGGATGACGCGGCCACGGTTGTTAACTTCAACCTCTTCATAACCGGTTTCGCCGTGCAGCACATCTTCATAATAACGCTCAATCCCCAGCTTACCGATATCATGCGTTGCGGCGTAGTTGGCCAGCTTGCCGTCTTTATCAAGGCGGTCAACGTCTTTATCGTTAATCTTGGAAACGTAGCCAATCACGTGCGTCAGCGCAGAGCCGTAAGGATAGAAGCGGCGCTTATAGCCTTTCACTTCCACGCCGGGGAATCGATACTGGTTCACGGCAAAACGGGCCACCTGCACTTCTGTCAGGTTGGTTTTGACCGGAATAGACGTGAAGCGGTGAGAACGGGAACGCTCTTTTTTAAAGGCGGCGATATCGTCATCGTTGAGATCGACCACGCTTCTCAGCGCGTTCAGCGTATCCTGCACGTTGTCGACCTTTTCCGGCATCATCTCGATTTGATAGATGGTGCGGTTTAAGGCCAGCGGCGTGCCGTTACGGTCGTAGATAATGCCGCGGCTTGGCGCGATCGGTACCAGCTTGATGCGGTTCTCGTTTGAACGCGTCTGGTAGTCGGTAAAGCGGACAATTTGCAGATTATAGAGGTTGGCGATCAGCACGCCGGTCAGCAGCAAAATCCCCGTAAAGGCGACCAGTGCCCGGCGCACAAACAGCGCGGACTCAGCCGTATAGTCGCGAAAAGAATTCTGTAGTTTCATCCGCTGCTTAATCTACCCTGGTCAGTCATTACTCGCGGTGGTAGGGGTGGTTGGTAGTAATGCTCCACGCGCGGTACAGACTTTCTGCCACCAGCACCCTAACAAGCGGGTGGGGGAGCGTCAGCGCGGAGAGAGACCAACTTTGTTCTGCTGCCGCTTTGCAGGCGGGGGATAACCCTTCAGGTCCGCCAATCAACAGACTGACATCACGACCATCCTGCTTCCAGCGCTCCAGTTCGTGCGCCAGTTGCGGCGTATCCCAGGGTTTACCTGGAATATCGAGGGTAACGATGCGGTTTTTGCCTGCGGCGGCCAGCATCAGTTCGCCCTCTTTATCGAGAATACGTTTGATATCCGCGTTCTTGCCGCGCTTACCGGCAGGAATTTCCACCAGTTCGAACGGCATATCTTTTGGAAAACGACGCAGATACTCAGTAAAACCGGTTTGTACCCAGTCCGGCATTTTGGTGCCGACAGCGACCAGCTGCAACTTCACGCATTAACCCCAGAGTTTTTCCAGCTCATACAGGCGACGACTCTCTTCCTGCATGACATGGACAATCACATCGCCGAGATCGACAACCACCCAGTCGGCGGTCGCTTCACCTTCAACGCCAAGCGGTAACAGCCCTGCTGCACGAGATTCCTGAACGACGTGATCGGCAATCGAAACCACATGGCGAGTAGATGTACCGGTGCAGATAATCATGCAGTCGGTGATGCTGGATTTACCTTTAACGTCGATAGCGATGATGTCCTGACCTTTCAGGTCATCAATTTTGTCGATAACAAAATCCTGGAGTGCTTTACCCTGCAAGTTTTCCCCCTGGGTGAATGAGATTGTGTAACTATAAATTCGTAGCCAGACAGTATACCTGAACTGACGCCAGTATCGGGACAAATGTCACCGGCCGGGCTTTTGAAGGCGGGTATCATCCCACCCTCCGCCGGAGATTGCATCGCCATTTTTGTAAAACAATTTCTGTAAAGCAATGATCGGCGGGAAAGTCTGGCAGCGGAGGATAACAGTATGGCTTACCCTGTCAAGGCAGGATAATCAATCAGCCGCTTTTTCTTGCCTCAGGCTATGCGTCTGCGCTTTTCTGATACAACCCGTGCTGATTGATATACGCCAGCACTGACGAAGGCAGCATATCGTCACAGGCTAAACCCTGCTGCAGGCGCTCGCGAATGAGCGTCGCAGAAATATCAAACCACGGTGTTTCTGCCAGATAAATCTTCCCGGCTGGCTGATTATGCAGATCTTCCACGTTGTCGGTGAGATGAGCTTCAAGCCATTGCTGGTACTGTGGTTCGCGCATGGTCAGCGGATACCCGGGGCGACGACACACGAGAAGGTGGCTGTTCTCCAGTATGGTTTCATACTGATGCCAGGTAGGAAAGTTGAGCAGGGAATCCTGACCAATAATAAAGGCCAGCGGTTTATCCGGCCCTTGTTCAGCTCGCCACTCCTGCAGCGTCTGGGACGTCCAGGACGGGGTGTTGCGACGTAACTCCCGTTCGTCAAGACGGAAAAGGGGTTTATCCGCAATCGCCAGCGCGAGCATCTCTTTTCGCTGTTCGCTGGTGGCCTCTGGCTGAGGACGGTGCGGCGGAACGTTATTGGGCATAATGATTACGCGCTGCAGGCCGATCAGATTCGCCAGAATTTCAACCGGCTTAAGATGCCCGTAATGCACCGGGTCGAAGGTTCCGCCGTACAGCGCTTGTAGAGAATGCATGCTATCCATCGATAAATACGTCTGCCAGCGCCTTGTGGCAGAGCAGCAGTGAAAGGCTTTCCAGCTCCGACCAGACCGACTGACCATAATCTTGTTTCAACGTGAGCTCGGCGCGCATCAAAAGCTGTACAGCCTGGCGCAGCTGTTCATGGCTCAGGCGGTTGATGGCCTCGGTGGTCATCGCCCTGCGGTTTTGCCATACACGGTGTTTATCAAACAGTGAACGCAATGGCGTATGGGCAGACTGACGCTTGAGCGTATTTAGTAACAACAGCTCTCGCTGGAGCGTGCGCAGCAAAATGACAGGTTCACTGCCTTCAAGGCGCAGCTGCTGCAATATGTGTAGCGCGCGTTTGCTCTTTGCTGACAGCAGCGCGTCAACCCAGTGAAACGGCGTAAAGTGGGCGGCATCGTTTACCGCCTGCTCAACACGCGGTAACGTCAGTTTACCGTCAGGCCAAAGCAGAGAAAGCCTGTCGAGTGCCTGCGCCAGCGCCAGCAGGTTACCTTCATAGCAGTAGCAAAGCAGCTGGTTCGCCGCCTCGTCCAACTGAAGATTGTGCTGTTTTGCTCGCGCGGCTACCCATTTAGGCAGATGTGCCTGTTCAGGTGTCTGGCAGGTGACCTGCACAGCGTTGGTCGCAAGTTGAGTAAACCACGCTGCGTTTTCCTGCGCCTTGGTGAGCTTGTTGCCGCGCACAATCAGCAGCAGATCGCTGTGTAACAGGCTGACCAGGGTGGCGAGTTGCTCATTTATGGCCGCGTTAGGGCCATTTTCCGGCAGCAGGATCTGGATTGTCTGGCGCGATGCAAACAGGCTCATTGCCTGGCAAAGTGAAAAGACGGCGTTCCAGTCGGTGTTATTGTCCAGTTGGACGGTGTGGTGTTCATCAAAGCCCTGAGCGACCGCCGCATGACGAACGGCATCCAGACTTTCCTGAAGTAATAGAGGATCGTTTCCGAGCAGCAGATACGCCGCGCGCAGCCCTTCATTGAGCTGCGCGCGGAGTTGTTCAGGATACAACCTGATCATCAGTTACCCATCGACGTTGACATGGTCGGCGCGTTAGCGTCCGGTGTGTCGATAATGTCAGAGCCTTGTTTCGTCGACGCAGCAATGCTTGGCAGTTTACGGATCAGCTGTTCCGCTGCCTTATCATACATTTCGTTGATGATAATCTGCTGCTCGGCATCTTTTGCCAGCGCCGTTTGCGGGTTATCGAAGAACGAACGGTAGACTTTAGTACTGATTGGATAAATATCTTTACCCGGGATCAATACGGCCGCTTTCACGTTAAGCACCATCTGATATTCCGCAGTACGGCCATCCTGGAAGATGGACGCGGTATCTTTAGACAACGTCGAAGTCAGGATGCGGAATGACGGAACATCCTGGCGCAGAGTGCCTTTCTCAATCAACTCAACATCGTTCAAACGGAGCTGGTTACGAACAGCCCGGCTGAGTGGGCCATTCGGATCCGAAGAGTCGAAGATCAACGTTTTCATCTGAGGCGGCACTGCCGTGGTATTGCGCAGATGCCACCCGCAACCTGCGGTGACAAGCACCGCCAGGGATAAGAGTATTGTTGCCAGTTGTCGCACGTTTCCTCCCGCGCTTAGCCAACGACCAGATTAAGCAGTTTACCTGGTACGTAGATCACTTTACGTACGGTAACGCCCTCAAGATATTTTGCAACCAGCGGTTCCTGACCTGCGCGTTCGCGAACCTGCTCTTCGGTTGCATCAACAGCCACGGTGATTTTACCGCGCACTTTGCCGTTGACCTGCACCACAACCAGGGTGGTGTTTTCCACCATCGCTGATTCGTCTGCCACTGGCCACGGCGCGTTGTCGATATCGCCTTCGCCTTTCAGCTCCTGCCACAGGGTGAAGCTGGCGTGTGGTGTGAACGGGTTAAGCATGCGAACAACCGCCAGCAGCGCTTCACGCATGATGGCACGATCCTGCTCGCCATCCTGCGGGGCTTTCGCCAGCTTATTCATCAGTTCCATAATAGCCGCAATTGCGGTATTGAAGGTCTGACGACGACCAATATCATCGGTTACTTTCGCAATGGTTTTATGAACATCGCGACGCAGCGCCTGCTGATCTTCAGTCAGTGCCGCAGCGTTCAGTGCTGGCGCATCACCCTGTGAGGTGTGCTCGTAAACCAGTTTCCAGACGCGTTTCAGGAAGCGGTTAGCACCTTCAACGCCGGATTCCTGCCATTCGAGGGTCATGTCGGCCGGTGAGGCAAACATCATGAACAGACGCACGGTGTCAGCGCCGTAACGCTCAACCATGACCTGCGGGTCGATACCGTTGTTTTTGGACTTGGACATCTTGCTCATGCCGGTGTAAACCAGTTCATGACCTTCAGCGTCTTTCGCCTTAACGATACGGCCTTTTTCGTCGCGCTCAACGATCGCATCAACCGGAGAAACCCAGTTACGTTCGCCGTTCGCGCCTACGTAATAGAACGCATCTGCCAGCACCATGCCCTGACACAGCAGCTGTTTCGCGGGCTCGTCAGAGTTAACCATGCCCGCATCGCGCATCAGCTTATGGAAGAAGCGGAAGTAGAGCAGGTGCATGATGGCGTGTTCGATACCACCGATGTAGATGTCTACCGGCAGCCAGTAGTTTGCCGCATCGGAATCCAGCATACCGTCCTGATACTGCGGACAGGTGTAGCGCGCGTAGTACCAGGAGGATTCCATAAAGGTATCGAAGGTGTCGGTTTCACGCAGCGCAGGCTGACCGTTGACGGTGGTTTTTGCCCACTCAGGATCGGCTTTGATCGGGCTGGTGATGCCGTCCATGACCACGTCTTCCGGCAGGATCACCGGCAGCTGATCTTCAGGTGTTGGCATGACGGTGCCGTCTTCCAGCGTTACCATTGGAATTGGCGCACCCCAGTAACGCTGACGGGAAACGCCCCAGTCGCGCAGACGGAAGTTCACTTTACGCTCGCCTACGCCCAGCGAAGCCAGCTTGTCGGCAATGGCGTTGAAGCCGTCTTCAAAGCTCAGGCCGCTGAATTCGCCGGAGTTGAAGAGGGTGCCTTTTTCGGTCAACGCTTGCTCGGACAGGTCGGGTTCAGAACCATCGGCGGCCAGAATAACGGCTTTAATCGGCAAGCTGTATTTGGTAGCAAACTCGTAGTCGCGCTGATCGTGGCCCGGTACGGCCATTACCGCACCAGTGCCGTATTCCATCAGAACGAAGTTGGCTGCCCACACTGGAATGGCTTCGCCAGTCAGTGGATGTTTGGCATAGAAGCCCGTTGCAACGCCTTTTTTCTCCATCGTCGCCATGTCGGCTTCGGCCACTTTGGTGGTGCGGCATTCGTCGATGAAGCGAGCCAGTTCCGGATTGTTCTCTGCCGCTTTCTGCGCCAGCGGGTGACCTGCGGCTACGGCCAGGTAGGTCGCGCCCATGAAGGTATCCGGACGGGTAGTGTAGACGGTCAGGGTCTGGTCGTAGTTCTCAACGTTGAAGGTAATCTCCACGCCTTCAGAACGGCCGATCCAGTTGCGCTGCATAGTCTTGACGGTATCTGGCCAGTGATCCAGTTTATCCAGATCGTTCAGCAGTTCGTCGGCGTAAGCGGTGATTTTGATAAACCACTGTGGGATCTCTTTACGCTCAACTTTAGTGTCACAGCGCCAGCAGCAGCCGTCGATAACCTGTTCGTTCGCCAGAACGGTCTGGTCATTCGGACACCAGTTAACGGCGGAGGTCTTCTTATACACCAGGCCTTTTTTGTACAGCTCGGTGAAGAACTTCTGCTCCCAACGGTAATATTCCGGGGTGCAGGTTGCCAGCTCGCGGCTCCAGTCATAGCCAAAGCCCAGCATTTTGAGCTGGTTTTTCATGTATGCGATGTTGTCGTACGTCCACGGCGCCGGTGCGGTGTTGTTTTTGACCGCCGCGCCTTCAGCAGGCAGACCGAATGCATCCCAGCCGATTGGCTGCAGGACGTTTTTGCCCAGCATGCGCTGGTAGCGTGCAATCACATCACCGATGGTGTAGTTACGCACGTGGCCCATGTGTAGTCGACCAGAAGGATAGGGAAGCATCGACAGGCAGTAATACTTCTCTTTGCTCTCGTCTTCGGTTACTTCAAAGGTGCGCTTCTCGTCCCAGTGTTGCTGGACTTTTGATTCTATCTCTTCCGGGCGGTATTGCTCTTGCATGGCAGCCAGTGGTCCTGTTTTCAATACAGCTACTAAATGTAGCCAATGTATGTGGTATCTCAGATCCGCATAGCATAGCCCAAACGCCCGCGTCAAAACAGCCTTTCGCACAAATGCACTTTGCAGGAATTTACCGGGTCTGTGCTTCACCTGACAAAGCGGCGGCGAAATAAGGTCTATTATTAGAAATAGTTACTTACCCGGGAGGCAAAATGATGAACAAGGTTGCTCAATTTTACCGCGAACTGGTAGCGACACTGACGGAACGGCTGCGCAACGGCGAGCGCGATATCGACGCGCTGGTCGAACAGGCTCGCTCCCGGGTGGCGCAAACGGGTGAGTTAACGCGAACCGAAGTGGAAGAGGTGACGCGAGCCGTGCGGCGTGATCTGGAAGAGTTCGCGCGCAGTTACGAGGAGAGCCAGGACGAGGTCGCGGACAGTGTCTTTATGCGGGTGATTAAAGAGAGTCTGTGGCAGGAGCTGGCGGATATCACCGACAAAACGCAGCTGGAGTGGCGCGAGGTGTTTCAGGATTTGAACCACCACGGCGTCTACCAGAGCGGTGAAGTGGTGGGGCTGGGGAACCTGGTCTGCGAGAAGTGTCATCACCATATTGCGGTGTACACGCCGGACGTGCTGCCGCTGTGTCCGAAGTGCGGGCACGATCAGTTCCAGCGTCGGCCGTTTGAGCCCTAGGTAAAGCGTGGGGTGCTCCCTCTCCCCGTGGGAGAGGGTTGGGGTGAGGGCATCAGGCCGCACTATAGTAAGCCAGTCTCTCCGCCAGCAAATCCACAAACGCCTCCCGGTCGATATCCACCATCACCGTTGTATTCGGTTTATTCCCCGTCAGCGAGTAATAATCCACCACCGTCATGCCCTGGGTGTATTTTCCCTGCGTCTCAACGCCAACCCATCTGTCCACCGTGGTAAACATCTCAGGTTTTAACAGCCAGGAAATGGTGCACGGGTCGTGCAGCGGTGCGCCGTGGAAGCCCCACTTCTCGGCTTTGTGATACTCCATAAAGAAGTCGAGCAGTTCGGCCACGGTTGTCGCAACCGGGTTGCCCACCGAGCGGAAGCGCTCAATATCGTCCGCCATAATCTGCGCGCGGTGGGTAACATCCAGCCCCGCCATCACAATCGGTAATCCTGACTGGAAGACAATCTCCGCCGCTTCCGGGTCGACAAAGATGTTGAACTCCGCCGCAGGCGTCCAGTTACCCAGCCCCATGGCCCCGCCCATAATCACAATCCGGGCAATTTTATTATGCAGCTCAGGATGGCTGTTCAGCAGCAGCGCAACGTTGGTTTGTGGTCCGGTTGCCACCAGCGTTACGGGCTCTGCGCTTTCGCGCAGCACCTTCGCCATCAGCTCGACGGCGGTACAGTTTTGCGGTGCAAACACCGGCTCCGGCAGCGTAGGGCCGTCCAGCCCGCTTTCACCATGAACGTTGTCGGCAATAATGAGCTCGCGCATCAGCGGCTTCACGGCCCCACCCGCAACCGGAATATCGGTGCGTTTAAGCAGCGTGAGCATGCGCAGCACGTTGCGCAGGGTTTTTTCAGGCGTCTGGTTTCCGGCGGATGAGGTGACGGCTTTTACGTCGAGTTCAGGGGAGGCAAGTGCAAGGACGAGTGCGATCGCGTCATCATGACCTGGATCGCAATCGAGAATGATCGGCTGTGCCATAGGGTTCTCCATTCTTAGCGTTATTTTGTGACAAGGTTAACGCTGCAATGTGACGCCGACGAGAAGCAGAGTGTGAAAGCGTGAAGCAGTGCGCAATCCGCAGATCGCGCACCGGGAAGATTAATGCAGGATTTTGGCGAGGAAGTCTTTGGCGCGGTCAGATTTCGGGTTGGCAAAGAACTCTTCTTTCGGAGAGTCTTCCACAATTTTCCCTTCGTCCATAAAGATCACGCGGTTAGCCACTTTACGGGCGAAGCCCATTTCGTGGGTTACGACCATCATGGTCATCCCTTCGTGCGCCAGCTCGACCATTACGTCCAGCACTTCGTTGATCATCTCAGGATCGAGCGCCGATGTTGGTTCATCAAACAGCATCGCCACCGGATCCATACACAGCGCGCGGGCGATCGCCACGCGCTGCTGTTGGCCGCCAGAAAGCTGTGCCGGGAACTTATCGGCATGTGCCGAGAGACCCACGCGTTCCAGGAGCTTCAGCCCTTTCTCGCGCGATGCCTTTTTATCACGCTTAAGCACTTTTACCTGTGCCAGCGTCAGGTTCTCGATGATAGAGAGGTGAGGGAACAGCTCAAAATGCTGGAACACCATGCCGACGTGTGAGCGAAGCTGAGCAAGATTGGTTTTCTTGTCGTTCACTTTGGTACCGTTGACGACAATTTCACCCTGCTGCACCGGCTCCAGGCCGTTAACGGTTTTGATCAGCGTCGACTTACCGGAGCCGGACGGTCCACACACCACCACGACGTCGCCTTTTTTCACTTCGGTGGAGCAGTCGGTCAGCACCTGAAAGTGCCCATACCATTTCGAAACATTTTTCAGGGAAATCATTATACAGTCCTTTTCTTCAGCCAGCTGACCAACAGCGACGCGCTTAAACTAATCACAAAATAGACCCCACCCGCGAAGAGGACCATCTCAACCTGCGTACCATCACGCTCGCCGATGGTGGACGCGGTACGGAAGAAGTCTGCCAGGCTCAGGACGTAGACCAGAGAGGTATCCTGGAACAGCACGATGCCCTGTGTCAGCAGGAGCGGAACCATGGCGCGGAACGCCTGCGGCAGAATAATGAGCTGCATGGATTGCCAGTGGGTCATCCCCAAAGCCAGTGCGGCGCTGGACTGCCCGCGGGAGATACTCTGAATGCCCGCACGGATAATCTCGGAGTAGTAAGCGGCCTCAAACATCGAGAATGCCACCATGGCGGAGATCAGGCGGATATCGGTTTTCGGCGACAGTCCCAGTACGTTCTGCAGGAAGCCGGGAACAATCAGGTAAAACCACAGCAGCACCATCACCAGCGGAATGGAGCGGAAGACGTTAACGTAGGCAGTCGCAAACCAGGCGAGGGGTTTAAAGCTCGACAGGCGCATCACCGCCAACAGGGTGCCCCAGACGATACCGATGATGATGGCGATCACGGTGATCTTTAAGGTGATCACCAGGCCATCCAGCAGGTAAGGCATGGATGGAACGATAGAACTCCAGTCAAATTCGTACATTATTTGCCCCCCAGATTGCCCGGCAGGCGAATTTTGCGTTCAACCAGGTTCATCACCAGCATGATGAAAGCGTTAATCAGAACGTAAGCGAGGGTAATCGCGGTGAAGGATTCCCACGCGTGGGCGGAGTAGTCCAGCAGCTTACCCGCCTGCGCCGCCATATCCACCAGACCAATCGTCGAGGCGATGGCCGAGTTTTTTACCAGGTTCATCATCTCTGACGTCATCGGTGGAACGATAACGCGATAGGCGTTAGGCAGCAGAACGTAACGGTAGGCTTGCGGCAGCGTCAGGCCCATCGCCAGAGCCGCGTTCTTTTGCCCGCGCGGCAGTGACTGGATGGCGGCACGCACCTGTTCGCAAACGCGCGCGGCGGTGAACAGCCCCAGGCACAGCATGGAAGAGACAAAGAACTGAACGTTCGGATCCAGTTCCGCCTTGAACCACATGCCGATATTTTCCGGCAGCAGTTCCGGAATGACCAGATACCAGGTAAAGAACTGCACGATCAGCGGAACGTTACGGAACAGTTCCACGTACAGGGTGCCGAGTGTTGAAAGAAAGCGATTGGGAACGGTGCGCAGAATACCGAACAGCGAACCGACAAGAAACGCGATAATCCACGCCGTTATCGATAGCGCAACGGTGACCTGAAAGCCGCTCCACAGCCAGCCAAGATAGGTGGTGTTGCCGAACGGGGCTTGTTGCAGAAAGATGCCCCAGTTCCAGTCAATTGACATAATAAACTCCAGAAAAAAAAGGGTAGCAGCGCTACCCTCGAAGATTGGTGAGAAGCTCATTTTCGCGCTGAGTGGGGAACGACCACTCAACGTATAGTCTGTCCATGCTTCCCGACAATCGAGAGGGCAGGAGATCCCGCCCCTGTCGTTCTAATTAGTTAAGCGCTTTATCGTTTGGTGATTTGAACAGTGCTTTCATGTCGTCAGACAGTTCAAAGTTCATGTTGAGGTTCTTTGGTGGAATCGGGTTCTTGAACCATTTGTCGAACCATTTTTCCGCGTCGCCGGATGTCTGTGCCTGTGCGATGGTGTCATCAATCAGCTTTTTGAAGTCAGCATCGTCTTTACGCAGCATACAACCGTAGGCTTCTTTCGACTGCGCGGTGCCCACGATTTCCCAGTTGTCTGGTTTCTTCGCTTTCGCACGTTCGCCCGCCAGCAGGGCGTCATCCATCATAAACGCGACGGCACGACCGCTTTCCAGGGTACGGAAGGAGTCGCCATGGTCTTTCGCGCTGATGATGCGCATATCCATTTTCTTCTCGTCGTTCAGCTTGTGCAGCAGCACTTCGGAAGTCGTACCGGAGGTCACAACGACCGCTTTGCCTTTCAGGTCAGCAAAATCTTTGATTGCGCCGCCTTTCTTGGTCAACAGACGGGTACCCACGACAAAGATGGTGTCGGAGAAGGCAGCCTGTTTCTGACGCTCAAGGTTGTTGGTGGTGGATCCACACTCGAAATCAAAGGTGCCGTTTTGCAGCAGTGGAATACGGTTTTGTGAAGTGATTGGGATCAGCTTCACCTGCAGGTCAGGTTTGTTCAGCTTTTTCTTCACAGCTTCAACGATGGCGTTGGAGTAATCCTGTGAATAGCCTACGACTTTTTGCGTGTTGTCGTAGTAAGAGAACGGGACAGAAGATTCACGGTGGCCGACCACGATGACGCCGTTTTTGGCAATCTTGTCGAGAGTGCTGCCTGCTGCCGGAGCATCTTCAGCGTGAACGACGCCAGCAGACATTCCCATAACCAGCATTGCTGTGGCCAGTTTACGTAATTGCATACCCAACTCCTTTCTTATCAGCGCCAGTGGCGCATTGATACCCATTGTGATGTTGTTATATCTCGCGCTATGCGAGTGCAGTGTTATGCAAGCTTGTTAACATTTAGTCTGGCTTAATGTAAAGATTTTGCTGCGTTATTGTTTATTTTTGCGAAGCGCGCCGCACCATTCAGAGGCAATAATCTTTCGTTGCACCGTTTCGGTGCTGCCGATGATCTACGCTGGTGCGACAAGGTTGCACGTTAAGCCAAACTGCGTTTGCGCGAATAAACAAAGCAATAGGCGTGCCAGAATGGGAGTTTGGAGGGTATTGTCGGGTGGCGGCTACGCCTTACCCGACCTACGAAGCGAAATGTAGGCCGGGTAAGGCGTAGCCGCCACCCGGCAGGAAGAGGTGAGATTACTGGCGACGCTGACGCAGACTCATCAGCACCGCGGCAAAGCCGAACAGCGTGGTCAAAATCCACAGCGGCCAGTTGCCGGTACGTGCGTACGGCGTCAGCCCTGTGGTAGGCGTGACTGTAGTGGTCAGCACCTCGCGGGTGAACTGCGGGATCATCGCCTGAATTTCACCCTGCGGGCCAATCACAGCGGTGATGCCGTTGTTGGTGCTGCGCAGCAGCGGACGCGCCAGTTCCAGGGAGCGCATGCGCGCCATCTGGAAGTGCTGCCACGGGCCGATTGACTTACCAAACCACGCATCGTTGGAGATGGTCAGCAGATAGTCAGTATCCGGGCGGAAGTTATCGCGCACCTGTTCCCCGAGAATGATTTCGTAGCAGATGGCCGCCGTCAGGGCGAGACCGTGCGCGTGCAGCTGAGGCTGAACGTACGGACCGCGGCTGAAAGAGGACATCGGCAGGTCAAAGAACGGGGCCAGCGGGCGCAGAATCGACTCCAGCGGGACAAATTCACCAAACGGTACCAGGTGATTCTTATTGTACCGGTCGGTGGAGTTGTAGCTGTATTCGCTGTCTTTGCCGAGCGTAATGATGGTGTTGTAGGTGTCGTAGCGGTTTTGCTGATTCAGGCGTGCATCAACGATGCCGGTAATCAGCGTGCTGCCGCGCGCCACAAGCAAATCGTTCATCATGTTGAGGAACGGCTGCTGGTTAATTTCCAGATCGGGAATGGCGGACTCTGGCCAGATAATCAGCTGGGATTTGCCCATCACCTCTTCGGTGGCGTTGGCGTAGATCTTCAGCGTATTCAGCAGCTCTTTTTCGTCCCACTTCATGGACTGCGGGATATTCCCCTGCACCATGGAGACCTGCATGGCGCGCTCGGGCTCAGGCGTGAACCACTGGATATAACGCAGCGGGAAGGGCAGGGCGAAAAGCACCAGCGCCACGGCCAGCGGTTTCCAGCAGCGCGCGACCAGTGCCAGCACCAGCAGGCCGCTCACCACCATCAACAGGAAGTTAATCCCTTCAACGCCCATCACCGGTGCCAGCCCTTTCAGCGGGCCGTCAATCTGGCTGTAGCCGAACTGCAGCCACGGGAAGCCGGTAAGTACCCAGCCGCGCAGGAACTCGGTAATTTGCCAGACGACGGGTGCCGCAATCGCGACGCGCAGCCAGGTGGTTTTAGGCCACAGACGCGAGAGGATCCCTGCGAACAGTCCGGTATAGAGCGAGAGATAGGCGGCGAGCAGCACAACGAGGAAGACGTTAACCGGCCCCGGCATGCCGCCAAACTGCGCGATGCTGACGTAGACCCAGTTGATGCCTGAGCCAAACAGCCCCAGCCCCCAGAAGTAGCCGATGGCGGCAGCCTGTACCGGACGACGATTCAGGGTCAGGCCCTGAAGCCCCATCAGGGAGAGAATGGCCGCGGGCCAGATGTCGTAAGGAGAAAAAGCCAGCGTACCGCTGGCTCCGAGCAACAGCGCCAGCAGCAAACGGACGCGCTGGCGTTCAAGTAATGGGGCAAATGCCATTTACATTAATCTTCCAGTTTTGGCACCGGTGAGTCGTCCGGCGTTCTGACGTGAACCTGAATAATACGTCGGCTGTCGGCCATGGCGACTTTGAATTGGTAACCGTCGATGTCAACGGTCTCTCCGCGCGCCGGAAGATGACCAAAGGCCTGCATCACCAGTCCGCCTATGGTATCGACCTCTTCATCGCTGAAGTGAGTGCCGAAGGCGTCGTTGAAGTCCTCAATCGAGGCCAGCGCGCGCACGGTCCAGGTGTGGCGGCTAAGCTGACGGAAGTCGATATCTTCTTCTTCGTCATACTCGTCTTCGATTTCGCCTACGATCAGCTCAAGAATATCTTCGATCGTGACCAGACCTGAGACGCCGCCGAATTCATCAATAACAATCGCCATGTGGTAACGCTGAGAGCGAAACTCTTTCAGCATCCGATCCACACGTTTACTTTCCGGCACAACCACGGCCTGGCGTAACACTTTTTCCATGCTGAAGGCTTCGGCATCGCTGCGCATAAACGGCAGCAGATCTTTGGCCATCAAAATCCCTTCGATGTGATCTTTGTCTTCGCTGATGACCGGGAAACGCGAGTGGGCGGATTCGATGATTACATCGAGGCACTCGTCCAGCGTCTGGTTACGTTTCAGGGTGATCATCTGCGAGCGGGGGATCATGATGTCGCGGACGCGCTGGTCGGCGATGTCCATGACCCCTTCGAGCATTTCGCGCGTATCTTCGTCGATAAGGTCGTTCTGCCCGGAATCACGAATCAGCTCCAGCAGTTCATCACGGTTTTTCGGTTCGCCGTGGAAAAGCTGGTTCAGAATGAGGGAGAAAAATCCCTTTTTACTGTTTGTCGTGTCGCTACTGTGTGAATTGTCGTCGCTCATGGCGTTTGTTAAGGGTTCTCTTGTGAGTTCAATGTTTACCGCCGCGCGATGTCCTTACGCGGCGGCATGTTAGTCAGGCGTTAGACCGACTATTCTTTCTCGGCAATGTACGGATCCTCATAGCCCAGAGCAAGCATTATCTCTGTCTCGAGGGACTCCATCTCTTCCGCTTCGTCATCTTCAATGTGATCGTAGCCCAGCAGGTGCAGGCTGCCGTGTACCACCATATGCGCCCAGTGGGCGTCGAGCGGCTTTTGCTGCTCTTTGGCTTCCTGTTCAACCACCTGACGGCAGATGATCAGATCGCCAAGCAGCGGCATCTCGATGCCCGGTGGCGCTTCGAACGGGAAAGAGAGCACGTTGGTCGGCTTATCTTTCCCGCGGTAGGTCAGGTTAAGCTCATGGCTTTCTGCTTCATCCACCAGGCGAATCGTGACTTCTGATTCTTCCTGAAACTGGGGGATAACCGCATCCAGCCATTTCTGAAACTGTGCCTCATCTGGCATGCCGGAATTGTCTTCACAGGCCAGCTGTAAATCGAGGATCACCTGACTCATTTCTGTTCTTGCTCCTGCGCTTCGCGCTTACGTTCCGCGGCCTGTTCGGCCCTGCGTTTTTGATCTGCCTCTTCCCAGGCTTCATAGGCGTTAACGATACGTGCGACCACCGGGTGGCGAACGACGTCTTCACTGTGGAAGAAGTTGAAGCTGATTTCATCGACCTCGGCCAGGACTTCAATGGCGTGGCGCAGGCCAGATTTGGTGCTGCGCGGCAGGTCGATCTGGGTGACATCACCGGTGATAACCGCTTTCGAGTTAAAGCCAATACGCGTCAGGAACATCTTCATCTGTTCGATGGTGGTGTTCTGGCTCTCATCGAGAATGATGAACGCGTCGTTAAGCGTACGGCCACGCATGTAGGCCAGCGGCGCAACTTCAATCACGTTACGCTCAATCAGCTTTTCAACTTTCTCAAAGCCTAACATCTCGAACAGCGCGTCATAAAGCGGACGCAGGTAAGGGTCCACTTTCTGACTTAAATCGCCCGGCAGAAAGCCCAGTTTTTCACCCGCTTCAACGGCAGGGCGGGTCAGCAGAATACGACGGATATCCTGACGCTCAAGTGCATCCACCGCAGCGGCAACGGCGAGATAGGTTTTACCCGTACCTGCCGGGCCCACGCCAAAGGTGATGTCGTGGTCGAGGATATTGGCGATATACTGCGCCTGGTTCGGCGTACGTGGCTTAATGACGCCGCGTTTAGTCTTGATGTTGATCGCCTTGCCGTAGTCCGGCACGCTTTCTGCGCTTTGCTCAAGCACGCGAGCCTCTTTAATGGCGAGGTGAATTTGTTCCGGTTCGATGTCCTGAATCTCGCCACGCATTGGGGCGGTATCGACATACAGGCTGCGCAGAATATCCGCAGCCGCGTTGACGCAGATAGGGCGTCCGGTGAGTTTGAAATGGTTATCGCGACGATTGATTTCGATACCCAGACGTCGTTCCAGTTGTTTGATGTTGTCATCAAACGGCCCGCACAGGCTCAGCAGGCGAGCGTTGTCTGCGGGCTCAAGGCTAATTTCACGCGTGTCTATATTCAAACCGTTCCTCTTTGAGTGTTTTGTAGGCCTGGCGACATAAAACTGTCATTACCGAAAGTATTCACGCCTTAGATTAAAGGCGCAAGCATTGCTATGCATATTGGGACGACGAGAGGAAATACAAGGCCTGCCGGAAAGGCAGGCCAGAAGGATTACGGCTGGTAAATGCCCACGCCTGAATCGTTGACTTTGCGAGTGCGAGAGATAACGGATTCCGGAGATTCAGCAATTCGCAGGCCCATTTCGTCTTCGGTGCGTACCAGCTTCGCGCGCAGCGAGTTGGTCAGCACGTCGACAATCTCGACGTCCACGAATTTACCGATCATGTCCGGGGTGCCTTCAAAGTTCACCACGCGGTTGTTTTCGGTACGACCGGACAGTTCCATAATGCTCTTGCGCGAGGTGCCTTCCACCAGAATGCGCTGAACGGTGCCGAGCATACGGCGGCTCCATGCGTTGGCCTGCTGGTTAATACGCTCCTGCAGAATATACAGACGCTGCTTTTTCTCTTCTTCCGGCACATCGTCAACCATATCGGCCGCAGGTGTTCCAGGACGCGCAGAGAAGATGAAGCTGTAGCTGACGTCAAAATTCACTTCACCAATGAGCTTCATGGTGCGCTCGAAGTCATCTGTGGTTTCGCCAGGGAAGCCAACGATAAAGTCGGAGCTGATCTGGATATCCGGACGTGCGGCAAGCAGCTTACGAATGGTGGATTTATACTCCAGCACCGTATGTGGACGGCCCATCAGGTTCAGCACGCGGTCAGAGCCACACTGAATCGGCAGGTGCAGGAAGCTCACCAGCTCTGGCGTATCGCGATACACGTCAATGATGTCGTCGGTAAATTCCATCGGGTGGCTGGTGGTAAAGCGAATGCGGTCAATGCCGTCAATCGCGGCCACCAGGCGCAGCAGTTCAGCAAAGCTGCCGGTGGTGCCGTCGTAGTTCTCACCGCGCCAGGCGTTAACGTTCTGGCCCAGCAGGTTCACTTCGCGAACGCCCTGTGCGGCAAGCTGCGCGATTTCAAACAGAATGTCATCCGCCGGGCGGCTGACCTCTTCACCGCGGGTGTAAGGCACCACGCAGTAAGTACAATATTTGTTGCAGCCTTCCATGATGGAGACGAAAGCAGTCGGGCCATCAGCGCGCGGCTCTGGCAGACGGTCAAATTTTTCGATCTCCGGGAAGCTGACGTCAACGACCGGGCTGCGATTGCCGCGCACCTTATTGATCATCTCTGGCAGGCGGTGCAGGGTCTGTGGGCCAAAGACAATATCCACATACGGCGCTCTCTGACGGATCAGCTTACCTTCCTGCGATGCGACGCAGCCGCCCACGCCGATGATCAGGTCCGGATTTTTACGCTTGAGAAGCTTCCAGCGGCCTAATACGTGAAAGACTTTCTCCTGCGCTTTTTCACGAATCGAACAGGTGTTCAGCAGCAGCACGTCCGCTTCTTTCACGTTTTCTGTCAGCTGGTATCCGTGGGTTGAATCCAGCAGATCGGCCATCTTAGATGAATCGTATTCGTTCATCTGACAGCCCCAGGTTTTTATATGGAGTTTTTTAGTCATCGACTTGCTCAGCTCAGGATTGCAAGCCGCGTATTGTAATGCTTTGGTGGGGTTGTGACCAGTATGAAGGTTATGGGCCTCAAGACCACAAAAATCCGGTAAACTTAAGGGATTCTCCAATAAGGAAAATTGACCATGACACTCCTACACACCGAAGTTGCCGTTGTCGGCGGCGGTATGGTCGGCGGCGCGCTGGCGCTGGGGCTGGCACAACAGGGATTTGAAGTAACGGTAATTGAACAGGCTGCTCCGCCAGCCTTCGATCCCGCCAGCAAACCGGATGTGCGCATTTCCGCGATCAGCGCGGCGTCTGTCGATCTGCTGCGCGGGCTGGGCGTCTGGGAGGCGGTGCTGGCGATGCGCGCCCATCCTTACAGCCGTCTTGAAACCTGGGAGTGGGAAAATGCCCACGTCGCGTTTGATGCCGCCGAGCTGAAGCTGCCGCGTCTGGGCTATATGGTAGAGAACAACGTGCTCCAGCTCGCGCTCTGGCAGGCGCTGGAGGCGCACCCGAACGTCACGCTGCGTGTTCCTGACTCCCTCAAGGCGTTGCATCATCAACCGGGTGGATATGTGCTGACGCTGGATAACGGCGATGAGCTGGCCGTGAAGCTGGTGGTGGGGGCGGATGGTGCCAATTCGCAGGTCAGACAGATGGCGGGCATTGGCGTTCATGCCTGGCAGTATCAGCAATCCTGCATGCTGATCACCGTTCAGTGTGAAAATGCGCCCGGTGGGAGCACCTGGCAGCACTTTACCCCGAACGGCCCGCACGCCTTTTTACCGCTGTTTGATAACTGGGCCTCGCTGGTGTGGTACGACAAACCGGCGCGCATTCGCCAGCTGCAGGGGCTGAGTATGGAACAGCTGCAGCGTGAAATTCTGCTGCACTTCCCGAGCCGCGTAGGTCACGTCACGCCGGTTGCGGCTGGCGCATTCCCGCTCACGCGCCGTCACGCTTTACAGTATGCCCGTGAAGGGCTGGCGCTGGTGGGCGATGCGGCGCACACCATTCACCCGCTGGCCGGGCAGGGGGTGAATCTGGGATATCGTGATGTCGACGCGTTACTGGACGTGTTAGGTAATGCGCGCACTCATGCTGAAGCCTGGGCCAGCCATCAGATTTTGAAACGCTACCAGACGCGACGTATGGCGGATAACTTCATCATGCAGTCGGGGATGGATCTGTTCTACGCCGGGTTCAGTAACGACCTGGGGCCGGTGCGCATTTTGCGTAACATTGGATTGATGGCGGCAGAGCGTGCCGGTGGTTTGAAGCGCCAGGCGCTGAAATACGCTCTCGGACTCTAATCCTTTTTCCCTCTCCCCGTGGGAGAGGGCATCAGGCAGCACAATTCTGTACAAAAACAAAAAAGCCCGCAGAGCGGGCTTTTTTGTTACTTAAGTGGCTGGGGTGCAGGGATTCGAACCCCGGAATGCTGGTATCAGAAACCAGAGCCTTACCGCTTGGCGACACCCCAATTGCGTTAAACAGACTGCTTAACGACTTTTTTAAATTGGCTGGGGTACGAGGATTCGAACCTCGGAATGCTGGTATCAGAAACCAGAGCCTTACCGCTTGGCGATACCCCAACAATTTTTTCTAGTCTATCGAATAACTCGACAGATTACTAATTTGGTGGCTACGACGGGATTCGAACCTGTGACCCCATCATTATGAGTGATGTGCTCTAACCAACTGAGCTACGTAGCCAGTACTGCAATCTTCGATGGCTGGGGTACCTGGATTCGAACCAGGGAATGCCGGTATCAAAAACCGGTGCCTTACCGCTTGGCGATACCCCAATACCGCGGAGAACCGCAAAATCGAAGAAATATGGCTGGGGTACCTGGATTCGAACCAGGGAATGCCGGTATCAAAAACCGGTGCCTTACCGCTTGGCGATACCCCATCCGTGCAACGCTATCCTGGGAATGGTGCGGGAGGCGAGACTTGAACTCGCACACCTTGCGGCGCCAGAACCTAAATCTGGTGCGTCTACCAATTTCGCCACTCCCGCAAAAAAGATGGTGGCTACGACGGGATTCG